>Ga0268299_1000316_pt1 | contig 167254 bp, 142 predicted proteins | sample NOBtaG_FD_193484 | JGI IMG/M metagenome (GOLD analysis project Ga0268299, IMG submission 193484) | Activated sludge microbial communities from bioreactor in Nijmegen, Gelderland, Netherland - NOB reactor | ecosystem: Engineered > Bioreactor > Aerobic > Activated sludge | place: Netherlands... | reverse complement strand
CGGGGGTTTCGGTTCAGAGCGGGCGACCGGGATCGAACCGGCGACGTCCAGCTTGGGAAGATTGCTGTTGCCAAGCGGCCAAGGTCGCGAAAAGCCTGAGAGATCGTGCTGTTGTGGCAACTCACGCAGTTCCCGAACTGACCCAAGAAAGACCCATCCAACCCGCGAAAAGGGGAACGGTTCCCCCTCGCCGCGAGCCCGCGGTTTCGGGCTCTCTCTCGCCTGCCGAACGCGACTGCAACCGGGGAAAGAGCGCCGAGCCCGCCGGGGCCCCCCTGGGTTTCGGGGCCACACGGGACGACCTCGGGGAACCCGTAGGCGACAATCCGGGCTCTCGAGCGACGACCGCCCCAAGCAGGGGCGATCGCCCGTCAGAATCCATCGCAACGGTATCGCGGGTCATCCTGTGCGAATGCGGATGCGGCGTAGCCGTTCAGCCTGGACGACGCGGCCTTCCAAAACGGTTCTCGAGCGGACGGTGTCGATCGCGCGCGTGGGATCGGAGACACCCCCGGATCGCGTTGGGCCAGCTCGAGTAAGTGTTCGCCTACACGCGGATCCGTGCCCCGCGAGCTGCCTCGTCGCCGCGGCTCCAGCAACCACGTTTCCTGCACGCTTCTGTCCGTCACTCGGTGATGCACTCGCGCGTTGTACTTGACGTACGGTTGGCGCTCCGAGCCATCGAGCTCGGAGCGCCGAACGATGCGAGCCGTGTCGAGACGCCAACGGCTCCGCTGCCGGCGCTACTAGAGCTTCTTGTCCGCATCCACGTCGGTTGTCCTCGGGAACTCGAGGACAGTGGCATGGCCCATGGCCAACTCCTGGTGGATGCCGAAGAGCGAACGGCCTTGCTCGGTCCAGCGATCGTCTTCCTCGGTCCATGTCGGTCGCTCGAAGTACACGACGTCGATCGAGTATCCGGACGGGTTGTAGACCTCGGTACCCAGGCCGATCGCCTTCTCCACATCGCAGCCAGCTTGCGCGAGAGGCCCGCGGGGACTTCGTGCAACGAAACAATGGGCTAGGAGTTCCCCGCGACGGGTGTCCCGGTCGGTCTGGGGAGGGAACGTGGCGAAAGAATGGGCCGTCTTCGTTCCGTCGGAGAACAGCATACGACCGCCTCGCTGCTTCGTGAGCACCCAGCCGATGAACGCCTCGCTCAGAAGGCGCCGCTCGAACCGCCTCTCGCTCGCCATCGTGCGAACGACCAACTCGAACTCGTTCGGGTCTGGCGGGGCCTCGGTCGAAATGCCGTGGTCGGCAATCAACCGTTCAATCTGCTCATCCCACCAGTAGCTGACCGCGTCCGCTTGTTTCCTCGCTTTGAACTCCGGCTCCGCCTTCACGTGCTCCCAAAGACCCCCCTGCACAGCCAGGCCCTGGACCGACGGCAGCGAACGTCCGTCGTGCAGGTACAGCGCGAACAGGTTCTCCTCACCCTCGCTGAGGATCACCCCCTCGTGCGCTTCCTTCGCCACGAGGTAGTCGATGAGATCCGGGGCGGTATCGAGCTCGCTGAAGATCTCGCGCAACGCGAACTCGTCGACGACGTGAACGTAGTCGCCCTGATGGTCGCCGCCCCCGAACGGCACCTCGCGCTTGCCGCCGGCGGCAACGGCCATAAGGTGGACGACGCGTTCACTCCTCGGGGGTAACGGGATGCCTAGCGAGCCGTCGCTCTTGATGACGTGCTCCATCGAATCGAGAACGCGGCGCGCACCCCGCAGCTGGTCGATCGACGCGTCGATCGCTCGACGCACCCAACGAGCGGCCGCCACGGCGGGATCGCCGTGCTCCTTGAACGCGATCTCCTTCACCGAGAACACGGTGATGTGGCGGCCGAATACGACCATCACGTCCGCGAGTTCCTTGCCGTTCGGTTGCTGCGGGTTGGCGTAGCTCCAAAGGGACAGGAACGACCTCCTGCAGAGGTCGTAGGTAAGTTGTTCCGAAGGCGTCAGCGGCATCGCACCTTGGTCGTAACGATGCGCGCTGCGACGTGCGAAGCCACATGCGAGCTACGCGCGGCGTGCTGGTTACCGCCGCCGGGGTAGGCCGCTACGATGTCGCACGTCTTCCCAGACCGTCCCCTGGGTGATGCCTGTTCGATTCCCTGGATCTCCAGCCCCAACTTGAACAGCAGCCAGATCGCCTTGATCTCAGCCAGCGCGCTGACCCATGCGAGGTAGCCCTTGTTGGTCGACCTCGAGTAGACGGCCTTCGTTAGGAGCTCGCGCAGCATCCGGTCGTAGCCGGGGAGCCGGAGCGGGCGAAGAGAGAGGAAGTACACCATCGCTCGAAGGCCAGGCTCGCGTAGCGGTCGGCGCAAGTAGTGATCGGCTCGGACTTCGAGAGCTTCGAGCTCGCGCCGCAAGCGGAGGCGAAGCGTACGAACGCTGACAGTGGCAGCTCGGGCAGCGTGATTGCGGACACGCTCGCTCGAGGCCTTGGGCCGTCGCGCCAACGCCGGCGCGGTCACGCCACGCTCTCCCGCAGCCGATCGTGCACTCCGTGGTCCGTGCATCGCAGACCGCGGCCACGCAAGTCGCTCCGCCGTGCAATCCGCCAGACCTCGGCGCATCGCGCTCGGGTCGCGATGCGCCGCGCGGTTGCCGCTACGCCCCGGCTCCAGGCGGCAAGAGCGGGCTCGTACTGGATCCTTCTTTCGGACATCTCAATTCGGAAGCTCACCTGGTCAATGTCCTTGCAGGCAAACCTGACCGACGACCGAGCACGTCGATCGCGTGGAATCAGGTAGAGCCGTCAGCGTCGCCGAACGAGCCCGAGCACCCGGATGCGCGACGCGAGTGTCGTCGGGCGTACGCCGAGCATCTCCGCCGCCCCGCCCGCCCCGTAGACCTTACCTCCGCACGCGGCGAGCGCCGCTTCGATGTTGGCGCGCTCGCGCTGCTTTCGGTCGTGCTCGGTCTCGACCCCGCTCACCGGCCCCGGCTCGGCCACCGGTCGCGACGGGAGCGATGCTCGCGGCACATCCACGCGCTCGAGCACGGCGTCGATCGCGAGCCGTCCGTCTCGCGCGAGGATCACGGCGCGCTCAACGACGCTCGCGACCTCGCGCACGTTGCTCGGCCATGCGTGGCGCTCGAGCGCCTGCACGTGGCGGTTCGTGAGCCGCAGCCCCTTCTTGCCGAGCTTCCGCTCCGCGCTCGCGATGAAGTGCGCCGCGAGCGCACCGACGTCGCCACGACGAACGCGCAGCGGTGGCAGCTCGATTGGGAACACGGCGAGCCGCGTAGTAGAGAGCTTCGCGGACGCGGCCGCCTCGACCTCGCGCTGGAGCTCGCGGTTCGTCGCCGCAACGATGGGCACGTTTACTCGCCGCGTGCGAGTCTCGCCGTCCGCGATCGTCTGTTCACCCGGCTCGGTGACTATCGGGACGTTTGCTTTACGCGGGTCGCGATCGTTGGCGCACGCCACATTGAGGACTTTCTGAAGCGCTTCTCCTTTCAGTACCGAGAGTTCAGTCCACTGTCGGGCGTGGAGCTTCCAACGATGGCGGAGCAGTAGGGAGCCTTGCAGGTGGTATGTGGCGCCCGTTGGTCCGCAACTGACGACGACGCCTCATGTCCGGCCCCGTCCAAAGGGGAGAGACGCGACTTTCGCTTCAACGCGCTCGCGACCGCGGAAGCACCGCGTCGATCGACAGAGGGCCTGCACCGACAAGAAGCAGAAAGGTCACCCCGAGCAGCATCGCGAAGTCGGTCCTCGCCTCGTGCGCCATCGCCCAGAAGCCGTCCGCGATCAAAATCGGAAACTTGGTCGATGCGATCGCGACACACATGACGGCGATCAGCGGCACCGCTGCGATGCGCGTCAACGCACCGATCGCGACCGCCGCCCCGCAGAGGATCTCCATCGTCCCGACGATGGGCGCAAGGATCTCAGGCGCTGGAAGCCCGATCTTTGCGAATCGTCCGGCGCCCAGCTGCAAGGGGAACAGGAACTTCTGAGCTCCCTCCGAGAGGAACACGAGTCCAACGCTGAGCCGGATGAGGATCGTCGCCGCTGGAGCATGGCTCGCCCCCAACAGGCGCCGGAGCGCGGTGTTCACTTCGTCCTCCAATCTCTGTCTGTCTTGGCGGCGACGGCCTTCGGGGCTGTCGCCGCGGTGGAGCAGCGTCCCGCGGAGTGTGCAGCCCGTTGGCGCTCTACGAAGACCGTAATCGAAGTGTGTCGCCGCAGAGTCGATGACGCTGCGTGTTCCGGACCAAGCCGGACAGTGATTCCGGCCGATGTCGGACACCGATTCCGGAGCATGTCGGACAGTGATTCCGGGCCATCTCGGACACCCGATCGCACTCGGGTGAGCAAGGAGCGCCCGGAGCGTGGAGCCTTGACGGACGCTGGGTAGCAACGCGCCATCGCCACCGAGGAGATGGAGATGGCGGCATTGAGGCTACCCATGCGAACGATCAGAGAAATCCTGCGCCTGCGCTTCGGCCGTCGAGCCTCGATCCGTGAGATCGAGCTCAGTTGCAAGCTCGCGAGGTCGACTGTCGGCGAGTACGTCGCGCGCGCGACCGTCGCGAAGCTCGGGTGGCCCCTTCCGGCCGAGCTCGACGACGACGCGGCGCTCAACCGGCTGCTGTTCCCCGACGAGCATCATCCGGTAGCTCTGCGCCCGGAGCCCGACTGGCCGTCGGTCTATCTGCCGCCAACCGTGTCCGGCGCTCCGAGCCTCGAGCTCGGAGCGCCCCGGTAGAAGCGAGCCACACCGACGGTTCGTCGTGGTCGCCACGGTCTGACGCGCTCCGAAGTTCAGTGCCGTGTTCCGCCTCACTGCCGCAGCACTGTTCGGCTGAGCGCCGTCCTCGAAGGTGCAGCTGCCGGCACGCAACCAGTCGTTCTCGCTGGCCTACTCTACGCCTCGCTTGACGCGCGATGCTGCCTCCGCTGTCCTCGATCATCGCCGACGTCGGAACGGCGGCAAGCACAGCTCACTGTTCCGGGACCGGACATTGACGTCGACGAACGACGCCGCTCCCCGGCTGCCTCGAGTGCCCACTCGAGGCAGCCGGAAAACGCAGCAAGCCTACGAACACACCCGCTTGTACGTGAACGCAGTCCCACCCTTCGGCCCGAGCACCGGTCGGCTTACCCACCGGCAGTTTGGCCTTGGAGTGGCCTCGGTCGGTGCTGTTCCGACCGCGCAGCGAGGAGTGTCGACGATCGCGGTTGAGCCCGGCTTCGAAGTAGCCCGCGCGCACCCGCCTGCCGTGGCGAGCCAAGCAACAAATGAAGTCGCGAGCACGAATCGCTCGAGCGTGAAGTATCGCATGGTTGTCCCTCCTGGACGTACTGAGTTGGCCAATCCAAATTCGAACGGACTCGAAGTGGACGAGGTGCGAGGCTGGACGCCTGGCACCTCGCGACGATGGCCAATCAGCGTTGAAGGACGATCGTTCTACGTGCTCGGATCGTGGTCGTTTCGCGAGAGCTGGACGCTTCGACCAGTCGGGCTGACTCTGCGACGTCGGGGACAGGGAATGCAGCAACAAAGCCGGACGCTACCGCGACGGCTGTGTGTTGGACGCCATCTCCTGCCTCGGAGAGCGTCCGCAGTACCGGCGTATCCGTGCAGCGTTGATCCTGGGGGTCACCGACGGTGCTGTCGGCAAAGTCGAGGCAGCAATCTAGGGATTGGCCAACCGTCTCGAGGACGACGCGACCGTCGCCGTGTCTGCAGAAGAGCAGCGACGGCGACCAGAGCATTGCCCCCAACAGCCACGCGATGAGGATCCGACCCGCTCTGGTTCCTCCGCGCATCCTCACGATTCGCACGGCCGATCTCCGGCGTCACACCCTGTCGATTTGCACGACGATCCCGAGGTCTCGTCCTCGGCGCAAGTGAGTTCGCCCTCCCAAGCCTCCTTCCCTTCCATGATTGCAAAGGCGGCGATCACAAATCCCGCGACGGGATCGATCCATGTCCAGCCGGCGACTGCGAACCCCGCCAGGCCCGCGAAGGTGGACACCGAGAGCCACGCACAGAGCTTGGTCTCGGCGGCATCTGCGAGCATCAACCGCGAGCCCATCTCCTCGCCGACGCTTCGCTTCGCACGAGCGAGGAGCGGCATCACAACGATGCTCGTCGCGGTCAATGCCATGCCGATCACGCTGACGTGGGGCGCGTCACCGTGGATCAGATCGCGGATTCCCTCGACTACGACGTATGCCGCAAGCGCGAAGAACGTGAGAGCGATGAGCCGGAGCGCGCGACGCTCCTTCGCTTCGTCGACCTCGGAGCCGCGCAGCTCGGCATGGAGTCGCGTGAGGACGACCGTCGCCGCCGCCACCTCGATCCAGGAGTCGAAGCCGAATCCGGCCAAAGCGATGGATCCGCCGATGATCCCGGCAGTCACCGCGATGATCCCCTCGATGACGTTGTAAACGATGGTCGCCTGCTCATAGCGCACGGCCCGCTTGCCGAGAGCCGCACGACCTTCGCGCGGAGCCGTCACGTGCGCCTCTTCCGGCCGTAGCGCGAGCACAGCGCCACCTTGTGACCCGTCCCCTTCAGGAGCGCCTCCGCAGCGGTCAGGACATCCCCGAGCTCGGGCCTCGAGATCGAATAGAAAGACTGACGGCCAACCGAGCGAAAATCGACCAGCCCGCACTCGCGCAGGCACGCGAGATGTCCGGATACCGTCGATTGCGCAAGTCTCAGCTGTGCGACGAGATCGACCACGCGAGCCTCCCCCCGGGCAAGGCGTTGCACGATGGCGAGCCGGGCGGGGTCGGCCAGTCCCCGGAAGAGAGCGGCGGCGGTGGACAGCGCATCAGCCTGACGGGTCGCGACTCGATCAATCGTCACAAGACGATACTATCGCTTTTTGCCGATGATTCAAGCGAGCCGGGCGCCGAATCACCCCCGCCGTCCTCTGGCCAATCGATCGTCGACCTGATACGGGACGGGGAACTATCGTGTCTGGATTCAAGCGAGCAGTGACCTGGCTGTGCATCACCGCCCTCGCAGCGTTCGTCGCACACGCGAACGCCGATGCGGTGCTTTGCGTGTCGGTCGATCACACCGCCGTCGAAGCGGCGCACGACGACGGGGCCTGTGTGGAGACAGCGGCACGCGCTGCCGAGTCCCTCGGCACGCCTGCCGCGCCGTGCAGCGACACGCCTCTGGCTGTGAGCGCGGCCGCGGCAGAGTCCCAGGTCGCCGCGCCGTACTCCGTCTCGGCAGTCTCCCTCAGAGTTCCCGAGCCGGTACGAGCCGTTCTTGCGCGACGCCCCGACGCAGCTGCGTCCCCACCCGCGATCGCCCGAGCGATCGCGAGTACCGTCCTGCTCCTCTGAGATTCGTCGATCCCCCGCTGTTGATTGCGCTTCTGCGCATCACCAGCGCCGCCGTGAGCCGGCCGCGCACCTCCGGGTGCCGCAGGCCAATCATCGTGCACATCTCCGGGATTGACGTGACATGGACGAGAGAACGTGCGCCCCACGGGCGCTTCTGGACGGTGATCCGCGTACGATCACGCATCGGCCTCGATGGCGCCACTGGCGCAGGCGCATCGGCGTCGCCGGCGCGACGGTGCTGCTCGCCACTTCGAGCTTTGGGGTATCGGCGCCGGAGGGGTCCAGCGACGCGCTGGATGATCCTGCGGCGGCGCGCACTAGCGCCCCTCTGACGCTCCGCGACGCACTCGCCGCCGCGTTGCGGGATAGCCCACGTCTCCCGGCATCGGCATTCGAGTTGCGGGCGCGCGAGGCCGAGACGCTGCAGGCTGGGTTGCTACCCAACCCGTCGCTCACCACCGAGGTCGAGGACTTCGGCGGTGGTGGATCGCGTGGCGGATTCAACGCAAGCCAGACGACTGTCAGCATCGGGCAGCTCATCGAGCTCGGCGGCAAGCGCGCCGCGCGGGTACGTGTCGCCGAGGCGGACGCGGATCTCGCCCGCTGGGACTACGAGTCGCTGCGCATCGATGTGCTGAGCGCGGTCGCCGAAGCGTTCCTGTTCACGCTCGCCGCGCAAGAGAAGCTGTCGCTGTCGGAAGACCTGCAACGCATCGCCGAGCAATCGGTCGACACCGTTGCTCGCACCGTGCAGAGCGGCGCCGTCTCTCCGGTCGAGGAAGGGCGTGCCAAGGTTCTCCTGTCGCAAGTGCAGATCGAGCGCGAGACGCGCGCTCGATCCCTCGACGAGGCGCGCGTTGCGCTCGCGGCGTCTTGGGGCGACACGTGGCCGACGTTCGGCACCGTGGCGGGCGCGTTCTCGGCGGTGCGCGAGCCAGAGCCGCTCGAAGCGCTCTGGCTCGCAGTCGACCGCAACCCCGACCTTGCGCGGTGGACGACGGAGCTGGAACTCAGATCCGCGGTGCTCGCTCTCGCCGAGGCGAGAGCCATTCCTGACGTGACGGTTTCCGCGGGGGGCCGCTACTACCAAGACGAGCAGAGCGGCGGTGTGGTCGCGCTGTTCTCAGTGCCGCTTCCCGTCTTCGACCGGAACCAGGGAGCGATTGGCGCAGCCGAATCACGCCTGGCACGCGCCAAGGCGGAGCAGCGCGTGACCGAGGTCACGGTGCGGAGCGCGGTCGCGCGCGCCTACGAAGTGCTCCTCTCGGCGTATCGCCAAGCCGTCAAGCTGCGCGACGACACGATCCCCCAGGCCGAGGCTGTCTACCGGGGCGCTCGTGACGCCTACGCCCAAGGGCTCTTCCGTTACATCGAGGTTCTCGACGCACAGAGGACGCTCTTCCAGCTCCGCGCGTCCTACGTGGACGCGCTTCTCGCCTACCACACCCAGATCATCGACATCGCGCGCCTCACGGGACGGGATCCCGAAGACGCGGGTGCCATCTCGAGGACGACGCCATGATCACACGCACCTGCGACGCGAGCTGCGTGCTCGCTCTCCTGCTCGCGCTCTCTGCGTTGCCAGCACGTGGCGCCACCTCGAGCGAGCCAGCTCCAGCGGCGAGCGCCCCGCGTGACGACTCGCATGACCACGCGGAGACCAGACACGGCGAGGATGACGAGGACGCCGAGCACGCCGCCGGCGAGCACGGCGAGGAAGCGCCCGACGCCGGCCACGAGGCCGGCGTACAAGACGAGAAAGACCCCCATGCTGGCCACGAAAGTGACGAGCACGGCGAGAAAGATTCTCACGCCGGCCACGGAGAAGGCGAGCACGGCGACGAGAAGGGCGATGGCGAGCGCGTGAGCGTGCCCCCGGAGCAGCGAGCGCGGCTCGGGATCGCGGTCGCGCAGGCCGGCCCGGGGACGGTCGACACCTTCACTCAGCTTCCGGGCGAGGTGCGGCCGAACGGCGACACCTTCGCGCACATCGTACCGCGCTACCCCGGCATCGTCCGTGAGGTGCGCAAGAACGTCGGCGACGTGGTCCGTGCCGGTGAAGTCCTGGCCGTGATCGAGTCCAGCGAGAGCCTTGCGAGCTACCAGCTCACCACCGCGATCGACGGGACCGTGATCGAGAAGCACCTGACCCGCGGCGAGGCGATCGACCGCGAGAAGGGCGCCTTCGTCGTTGCCGACCTGCGCAACGTCTGGGTCGACCTCGCCGTGTATCAGAAGGACCTCGCCAAGGTGTCGCGCGGCCAGGTGGTGCGGATCTCGGCGGGCAAGGAGGTTTCGCCGGCGGAGGGCGCGATCTCGTACGTCACGCCGACGGTCGATGCGCCGACGCGTACCGCGACGGCGCGCGTCGTTCTCCCGAACGCCGACGGCCGCTGGCGCCCCGGCATGTTCGTCACCGCCCGCGTGCTGGCACCAGTGAATGCGCAGCTCGTGGTGCCGCTCACGGCGATCCAGAGCTACGAGGGGAACTCCGTCGTGTTCGTCGAGACACCCGAGGGCTTCGAGCCGCGCCCGGTGATCCTCGGCACGCGAGGAGAAACCCAGGTGGCGGTCCTCTCGGGGCTCGAGCCGGGACAGACCTACGCCACGACGAACTCGTTTCTTCTCAAGGCTGAGCTCGGCAAGGGCGAGGCCGAGCACGATCACTGAACGGAGGTCGATCATGCTCGAACGCATCCTCCGTTTCTCGCTGCGTCATCGCGGTCTGGTCGTCCTGGCCACGTTTGCCGCCGGGCTCGTCGGCGTTTACTCGCTGCTCCGGCTCCCGATCGACGCCGTTCCCGACATCACGAACCGTCAAGTACAGATCAACACGTTGTCGCCGTCGCTCTCGCCGGTCGAGATCGAGAAGCAGGTCACGTTCCCGATCGAGACCGCGCTCGCCGGCATTCCGGGCCTGACGTCGACGCGCTCGCTGTCGCGCAACGGCTTCTCGCAGGTGACGGCGGTGTTCGACGACTCGGTCGACATCTACTTCGCGCGCCAGCAGGTCGGTGAGCGTCTTTCGCAGGCGAAGGAGAGCCTCCCGCCGGGCGCGGAGCCGGCGATGGGACCGATCACGACGGGCCTCGGCGAGGTCTACATGTGGACCGTCGAGTTCGAGCACCCGAAGGGTGCGGGCGCTACCGGGACGGCCGGCGAGCCCGGCTGGCAGGGTGACGGCACCTACCTCACGCCCGAAGGCGAGCGACTGTCGACGCCGGTCGAGCTGGCGGGATACCTGCGGACCGTCCAGGACTGGATCATCCGCCCGCAACTCAAGGCGGTGCCCGGTGTCGCCGGAGTCGACACCATCGGCGGATACGTCAAGCAGTACCACGTCCGCCCCGATCCGACTGGGCTCGTCGCCTACGGCCTTACCTTCGGAGATCTCCTCGAGGCGCTCGAGCGCAACAACATCAGCACCGGTGCCGGCTACATCGAGAACAACGGGGAGCAGTACCTCGTCCGCGCGGCGGGACGGATCGAACGGCCGGCACAGATCGCACAGATCGTCGTCGGCGAGCGCTCCGGCACGCCGATCTACATCGAGGACGTCGCGACTGTCGGGATCGGATCGGAGCTCCGCACGGGAAGTGCGAGCGAGAACGGCGAGGAGGTGGTCGTCGGAACCGCGCTGATGCTGATCGGCGAAAACTCGCGAACGGTCTCTCGTGCCGTGGACGAGAAGATGACGACCATCAACAAGACTCTTCCGCCCGACGTTCGAGCGCGCCCGGTCTTGAACCGCACTACGCTCGTTGACGCAACGATTCGCACCGTCGAGAGAAACCTCGTCGAGGGAGCGGTGCTGGTGATCGTCGTCCTCTTCCTACTCCTCGGGAACTTTCGCGCCGCCGTCATCACCGCGCTGGCGATCCCGCTCTCGATGCTGCTCACCGCGATCGGCATGGTGCAGACGGGGACGAGCGGCAACTTGATGAGCCTCGGCGCCATCGACTTCGGGCTGATCGTCGACGGAGCGGTGATCATCGTCGAGAATTGTCTGCGCCTGCTGGCCGAGAAGCAGCACGAGCTCAAGCGGACACTCACGACGAAGGAGCGCCTGCAGGTCGTGCTGCACGCCTCGACGCAGGTCCGAAGCGCAACGGCCTTCGGCGAGGCGATCATCATGATCGTCTACATCCCGCTTCTCTTTCTCACCGGGGTCGAAGGGAAGATGTTCCGGCCGATGGCGATGACCGTCATCTTCGCGCTCGGTGCGGCGTTCGTCCTCTCTCTCACGTTCATTCCCGCCATGGTGGCGATCGGGATCCGCGGGCGGGTGCAAGAGAAGGAGAACTTTTTCATCCGATGGGCGAAGGTCGCTTACGCACCCGCGTTGCGGCTCGCCATTCGCCTGCGGCTCTTCACCGTGGCGGCGGCCGTCCTTCTTTTCGTCCTGTCGCTCGCCATGTTCTCACGCCTCGGTCAGGAGTTCGTGCCCACGCTCTCCGAGCTCGACTTCGCGGTGCAGGCGATCCGCATCCCGAGCACCTCGCTGTCGCAGTCTACGGAGATGCAGCTCGAGATCGAACGAGAGCTCAAGAAACTGCCCGAGGTCGAGACGGTCTTCTCGAAGACCGGAACGGCAGAGGTTGCGGCCGACCCGATGCCCCCCAACATCTCGGACACCTTCGTCATCCTGAAGCCGCGCGCCGACTGGCCTGACCCCGCGGAAACCAAGGAGGACGTTCGCGAGCGGATCGAGCAACAGCTGTCCGGTCAGCTGGGCAACAACTACGAGTACACGCAGCCGATCCAGATGCGCTTCAACGAGCTGATCGCGGGAGTGCGCGGCGACGTCGCGGTCAAGGTCTTCGGCGACGATTCGGACGTTCTGTTCGACACCGCGCAGAAGATCGGCCGCATCCTCGCGAGCGTGCCCGGCGCGGCCGACATGCGCGTCGAGCAGGTGACCGGGCTGCCCACGTTGAGCGTCGACGTCGATCGCGACGCGATCTCACGCTACGGCCTGAGCGTCGGCGACGTGCAGGACGTCGCGGCCATCGCCATCGGCGGCCGCGAAGCCGGGCTGCTCTTCGAGGGCGACCGACGCTTCGACATCGTCGTGCGGCTGCCCGAGGAGTACCGGAAGAACCTCCTCGTTCTCGAGAACCTCCCGATCCCGCTGCCCTCGCAAGAAGAGGAGGAGCGGATCGAGCGGATCGCCAGCGGGAGCGGCGACCGGGACCGGCACTTCTCGTTCCTGCCACTCGCGTCGGTCGCGAAGCTCGAGCTGACGGAAGGCCCCAACCAGATCAGCCGCGAGAACGGCAAGCGACGCGTGGTGGTGCAAGCGAACGTGCGCGGCCGTGACATCGGCTCGTTCGTCGAGGAAGCCCAGCGGCGTATCGGCGCCGAGATCCAGCTTCCGCCTGGAAGCTGGATCAGCTGGGGAGGTCAGTTCGAGAACCTGATCGAAGCAAAGAAGCGCCTGTCGGTGGTCGTGCCGCTCTGCTTCGTCGTGATCTTCCTGCTTCTCTACAGCACCTTCGGATCGACGAAGTACGCGGCACTGGTCTTCACCGGCGTTCCGCTCGCGCTGTCGGGTGGTGTGGTCAGCCTGTGGCTTCGCGACATGCCGTTCTCGATCTCGGCGGCGGTGGGTTTTATCGCCCTCTCGGGAGTCGCGGTGCTGAACGGCCTCGTCATGGTGACGTTCATTAATCAGCTTCGCCGCACCGGGATGGCGATCGAGGATGCGATCCTCGAAGGCGCCGTCACACGCCTGCGACCGGTCCTCATGACGGCGCTCGTGGCCTCGCTCGGCTTCGTCCCGATGGCTCTCGCGACCGGAACGGGGGCCGAGGTGCAGCGGCCGCTCGCGACCGTCGTCATCGGCGGGCTGATCTCGAGCACGGCGCTGACGTTGCTCGTGCTGCCGGCTCTGTACCGGCTGTTCGCGACAGCGGAGGATCTGCCTGACGAGACCGACGACACCGCGGAGGCTCTCGCGTGAAGCCCGGCCGAGCCTGCGAGCAACGTGACGAGCGACGGCGCCGGCGACATCGGGACGGGCGGTCGTGAACAAGCTCGAGGTCGAGCTCGAACTCGTGCTGCCGCCTGGTGCCGGGAGAGACGACCCGTGTCGCGCCCGGCTGATGGAGCTCCTCAGCGGACGACGTGGTGTCCTCGAGGCGCACCTCGAAGACGGCGGCGGGCCTGCAAGCCGCCTCTGCATCCACTTCGATCCCGACATCCTACCGCTGCGGCGCCTGGAGGATCTGGTCCGCGAGGCGGGAGCGACGCTCGCAGATCGCTACGGTCATCTCGATACGGCGCTCGGTGGACTACGGCATGAGCGCCATGCCCGCCTCGTAGAGTCGGCGCTGACGAAGCTGCCGGGCGTCCTGCACGCGAGCGTCGGGCTCGGGAGTGGCCGTGTGCAGGCGGAGCTGGACCTCGCGGTCACCAGCGAGGAAGCGGTGCTCGGAGCGCTTGCTGAGATGGGCGTCGGGGCCACACGCGACGACCGCTCGCGTACACCCGAAACCGCCGCCACTGAGCAGCCACACGACCACTCCGGCGAGCGCCGAGAGCTGGTGTTCAGCCTGGTGTGCGGCGGCCTCACTGCGCTTGGCTGGGCGCTGTCGAAGAGTCCCGCGACGGAAGCGTGGTCCCTTCCGGCGTTCGTTCTCGCCTACGTGTTCGGCGGCTGGTTCACGCTCGCGGAGGTCGCTCTCGCACTTCGCGCCAGGCGCTTCGAGATCGACTTCCTGATGCTTCTCGCGGCCGCCGGCGCGGCGGCGCTCGGCGAGTGGTTCGAGGGCGCGCTGCTGCTGTTTCTGTTCACCGTCGGCCACGCGCTCGAGGGCTACGCGATGCGACGCGCGCGCGAGGCGATCGAATCCTTGTCGGCGCTGGCGCCGAAGACGGCCGTGCGAATCCGTGGCGACGGAAGCGACGAAGAGGTGCCGCTCGACGCGCTCCGGCCTGGCGATCGGCTTCGCTTGAAGCCGAGCGCGCGCATCCCGGCTGACGGTGTGGTGGTCGAGGGGACGGGGAGCGTCGACCAGTCGCCGATTACGGGAGAGAGCGTGCCGGCCGACAAGCGCCCGACGCTCGATGCCGCGGGCGTACTCGAGGGACGAGTCGACCCGACAGCGGAGGAGCGTGTTTTCGCCGGTACGATCAACGGCGTCGCGGCACTCGTCGCCGTGGTCACGCGCGCCGCATCCGACAGCACGCTCGCCCGCGTCGTCAAGATGGTGTCCGACGCGGAGTCGCAAAAGTCACCGACGCAACGCTTCACCGATCGGTTCGAGCGGGTCTTCGTCCCCGTCATCCTGACCCTCGTCGCTGCACTTCTCGGCGCCTGGCTCGTCGTCGACGAGCCGTTTTCCGCGAGCTTCTACCGAGCGATGGCCGTGCTGGTCGCCGCGAGCCCCTGCGCGCTCGCGATCGCGACCCCGAGCGCCGTGCTCTCGGGCGTCGCACGTGCGGCGCGAGGCGGCGTCCTGGTCAAGGGCGGCGCACATCTCGAGATGCTGGGGCTCGTGCGGGCGATGGCGTTCGACAAGACCGGCACACTGACATCGGGCAAGCCGCAGCTCGTCGACGTGGTGGCGCTGCGCGGCACGGCGGAGCACGTGCTGCTCTCCAGCGTCGCCGCCGTGGAGCGAAGCTCCGACCACCCGCTCGCCCGCGCGATCGTGGCTGGAGCACGATCGCGCGCCGTCAAAGACCAGGATCTACCGGCAGCAACGGACGTCGAGGCGCTGGTCGGCTTCGGGGTGCGCGCCCGCGTGAACGGACGCCGCATCGTCGCGGGGAAACCGGACCTCTTCCGGCAGGACGGTCGCGCGCTGCCCGATGAGGCTCGCGCCGCCATCGATCGGCTGGAGAGCGGTGGGCGGACCGTCGTGGTCGTCACGCAAGACGACGAATTCATCGGCGTGCTCGGATTGATGGACACGCCGCGCGACGAAGCGCGCGGCGTGCTGTCCGAGCTGCAGGCGCTCGGGGTGTCACGCACGGTCATGCTGTCGGGTGACAACCAGCGCGCCGCTGACGCGATCGCACGCGAGGTCGGCATCACGGAAGCTCGCGGCAACCTGCTTCCGGAGCAGAAGGTGACGGTCGTGGCGGAGCTTGCCCGCACCACGGGTGGCGTCGCGATGGTCGGCGACGGCGTGAACGATGCGCCGGCGATGGCGCATGCAAGCGTCGGCGTCGCCATGGGTGCGATGGGGTCCGACGTCGCCCTCGAGACGGCAGACGTCGCGCTGATGGCGGACGACCTGCGAGGTCTGCCCTTCGCGGTCGGCCTGAGCCGCGCTGCGCGACGGATCATCCGGCAGAACTTGTGGATGAGCCTCGGCATGGTGGCGATTCTTGTCCCCGCGACGCTCTTCGGCGTCGCGGGTATCGGGCAGGCGGTCGCACTGCACGAGGGATCCACGCTGGTGGTCGTCGCGAACGCCCTTCGCCTCCTCGCATACCGCCGGCGTGGCGCGCCCGCCGGCTTCGTCGTGGCTGCCGTGAGCGTCGCCTTCGCGCTCGCCTCGTGTCGCGCTCAGCCGGGCGAGCTTCACGAGGTCGACCTCGTCGCGGCGCCGGCCTCGCTCCCCGTCGCGGGCGACGCGCCACTGTCGGTCTGGGCGTACAACGGACAGGTTCCGGGGCCGACGCTGCGCATCCGCCTCGGTGACCGGTTGCGCGTCCACTTCACCAACCGGCTGCCGCAGCCGACGACGGTTCACTGGCACGGCGTCCGCGTGCCGAACGCGATGGACGGGGTGCCGTGGGTGACGCAGCCGCCCGTCGAGCCCGGACAGAGCTTCGTGTACGAGTTCACCCCGCCCGACGCCGGCACGTTCTGGTTCCACCCGCACGTGCGTTCGAGCGAGCAGGTGGAGCGCGGCCTGTACGGCGCGCTGATCGTCGAGGACCGCGAGCCGTCCGCGTACTCGCGCGACGAGCTGTGGGTGCTCGACGACGTCCTCCTGGGCAGCGATGGACAGATCGCGCCGGTGTTCAATACCCGGCGCGATCTCGCCCACGACGGCCGCTGGGGGAACACGATCACGGTGAACGGCAAGCGTGACACCGTGCTCGCCGTCCAGCCGGGAGAGCGCATCCGCCTGCGGCTGCTGAACGTCGCGAACGGACGCGTGTTCGCGCCGGACCTCTCGCCGCTCGAGGCCAAGGTGATCGCCGTCGATGGGCTCTACACGGAGCAGCCGCTCGACGCCGCCGGATTCGAGATCGCGCCGGGAAACCGCATCGACCTCGACGTGGGGGTACCGCCGTCGATGGCCGGCCAGCGCGTCGTCGTCGCCGACCGCTTCACGCGCCGCCCGTTCGCGATCGGCGAGATCGCGATCGGTCCAGGGCCACCGGTCGAGACGCCACAGGTCGTGTCACGCGTGCGCGACGAGCTCGTCGATGGTGTCTTCGACGCGGGCGAGCCGATCCGCATCGATCTCCGGCTGAACGCAAGAGCCGGTGGGCCGCTCGGCATCGAGTGGATGATCAACGACGTCGCGATGACGCATGGCGAGCATTCATCGCACGCCGCCACCTACGCGCTCCCGCTCGGCGAACGGAGCCGGCTGCGCTTCACCAACGAGTCCTACCGGCTCCACCCGATGCACCTGCACGGCATGTTCTTTCGCGTGCTCGCGCGTAACGCGAAGCCCGCACGCGAGCCGTTCACGCGCGACACCGTCCTCGTCCATCCGCAGGAGACGGTCGACGTCGTCGTCGTGCCGCGTGATCCCGGGTCGTGGATGGCGCACTGCCACGTCCTGGAGCACGCGGAGGCGGGCATGATGACGCTGATCGAGGTTCTTTGAGCCAGCCGCATGGCCGGCGCGTGATGACGCGTGCGCTCGGTGGAACTGGAGAGCAACGAATGGAGACCACAGCTCGAGCCGAGCGCCGAGATCCCGATCCGATCGAGCTTTCGGTCGTCGTCCCGGTGCATGACGAGGAAGGTGCGCTGGAAGAGCTGCATGGCCGCCTGATGGAGACACTGAGCGGCGTCACCACGAGCTTCGAGATCGTCTACGTCGACGATGGCTCGGCGGACGGCTCGCTCGCGAAGCTAAGGAGCTTCGCGAGCGACGCCTCGGTGCGGGTGCTGTCGCTGAGTCGAAACTTTGGCCATCAAGCAGCGATGGCGGCGGGGCTCGAGCACGCCGCGGGATGCGCCGTGATCACGATGGACGCGGACCTCCAGGACCCTCCGGAGCTGATCCCGGTGCTCGTAGCGCGATGGCGGTCCGGCGAGCACGTCGTGCTCGCGCGCCGCGATTCGCGCGCGGACGAAAGCTTCGCGCGCCGGCTCGCCATTCACGCCTACTACCGGCTCCTGCAGCGGGTATCGGACCATCCCGTGGCGCTCGACGTCGGCGACTTCCGGTTGCTCGATCGACAGGTCCTCGATGTGGTCATGTCGCTGCCCGAACGTCAGAAGTATCTCCGCGGGCTCGTCTCGTGGGCAGGATTCCGCCACGGCGTCGTCCCGTATCATCGCCCGGGTCGGTCGTCCGGTCGCTCGAAGTTCACCTATCGAAAGCTCATGGGCCTGGCGCTGCGTGGCCTGACGTCGAGCAGCAAAGCTCCGCTGTATGCGATCATGCCGATCGGGTCCTGCGCGTTGACGCTGGGCGGGTTCGCGGGCGTGTACGCGTTCGCCACCAGCCGTCCGTGGGTTCTACTCGTGTCTGCGCTCGTTCTGCTGACTGGCCTGCAACTCGCGGCGCTCGGTCTCGTCGCGAGCTACCTTGGGCAGGTACTCGACGAGGTGCGCGCGCGTCCGTCGTACCTCGTCGCGTGGGACTCTCGGTCGGACGATGGTGCGCGCCGCGGCGCTGGTGCGGCTTGGTCGTGAGCTCCAGGCATCAGCGGGTTCTCATCGGCGCACTGCTCGCTGTCGCTCTCGTCGGGGCGTACTTCGGGCGCATCGGCGGTTATGCGCTCCAGGATCCGGACGAGGGCAGATACGCCGAGATCTCGCGCGAGATGGCGGTCAGCGGCGACTGGTTGACCCCGACGTTGCACCACGTCAAGTACTTCGACAAGCCGCCGCTTCTCTACTGGCTCGTCGCAGCATCGTTCCAAATGGTCGGCGTCTCGGAAGGGGCGGCACGGGCCGTGCCCGCCGGCGCGGGCGTTCTCACCGTGCTGATCACCTTCGCCCTCGGCCGGTCGATGTTCGGGGCGCGCCCGGCGGTTCTCGGTGCTCTCGTCCTGGCGACAACACCGCTGTTCTTCTTCTTCTCGCAGGGATTGACCATCGACATGCTGCTGACCGCCACCATGACGGCCACCATGTCCACCCTGTGGGCGTTCCAAACAAGCTCGCATCCGCAGCGCTGGGCGCTCGTCGTCGCCGCGACCACTGCGATCGGTGTGCTCGCAAAGGGGCTCGTCGCCGTGGTCCTGCCCGGGCTGACCATGCTCGGTTTTCTGCTGTACCGCGGCGAGCTGCGCGCCTTGGGTAGTCTCCTCGGCTTGCGTCCTATCCTCCTGTTCGTCGGGCTCGCGGTCCCTTGGTTCGTAGCGATGTCGTGGAGCAGCCCCGAGTTCGCGCACTACTTCTTCGTCACGCAGCACGTCGAGCGGTTCGTCACGGCTGCGGTGGGCCATCCCGAGGGACCGCTGTTCTACGTGCCGGTGCTGGCAGCAGGTGCGTTGCCATGGACCGTCGTCGTCGCCGCGGTCGTCTGGATCCGGGGCGGCGTGCCATGGCGCTCACGGGACGACGCCACTGTCTTCCTCGTGCTCTGGACGCTGGTCGTCCTCGTGTTCTTCTCTGCGGCGAGGTCGAAGCTACCTGGCTACATCCTTCCTGCTTTTCCACCGCTCGCCCTGCTCGCGGGACGACTTCTGAGCAGCGACGACGACCGGTGCTCGGTCCACCGGGTGGCGTCGCGCGTCGTTCATGGGTTCGCTCTGCTCGGCGGTTCACTGGCTCTGCTGGCGGCGGTCACGCTGCCGTTCATGCGCGTCGTCAGTGACCGCCTCGGACGCGATCCGGACGATGTCGCGCTGGTTCTCTGGACGTCGCTCACCGCCGGACTCGGGCTCGCGGCGATTGCGCTCATTCTCGGTAGATCATGGACCCACATCGGACGATCTCCGGCTCGTTCGATCGCCGCGATCGCGGGCTGCATCGGTGCGTTGCTCCTCCTTGCAGTGCCTGCGCGCGATGTCGTCAAGAATTCCCGCGAGATTGGCACGGCAGTGCGCGCGCTCTACGAACCTGGAGACGTACTGGTATCGTACAAGCGACTCCTGCATGGCCTGCCGTTCTATTCCGACCTTCGTCCAATCCACGCCGTCAGCTACGGCGAGCTCGACTTCGGATCGCGACATACCAGCGGAAGTAAGGAGTTCTTCTGGGCCGATCCGTCCCGCGTGGTCGAAGCGTGGGGCTCCGGGCGCCGTGTCTTCGTGGTGACGACACGGAAGTACGAGCGAGAGCTGCTCGACGTACTGCAGCCTCCGCCGCACGTTCTTGCCCGCGATGCGGACCGCGTGGTGCTGGTCAACTTCGCGGCCCCGCGCGACGGGACCGAGCCCCCAACTGACGATGCGGCCCGCCGAGCCGGAGCGACCACCGATGGGTCGTGTGGCTGACATGAGACCGAATTGGTTGCGAGGCTCGCGGTGATTCAGCATCTGCGACCTCGGTCAAAGCGGACCGGGAAAGGTAGTGCGACGCGTCCGGCCGGTGCGCGGACACGCCGTCTCGGGCTGCTTGCACTCGCGATTGCTGGGTTCGGGATCTGCCTTCACTTGACGTCGCTTCACGAGCGGCTCGCCGACGATCCCTCTACGCCGATTGCGTGTGCGCTCTCGCAATCACTCGACTGCGAGCCCGCTTTGCGCAGCCCCGTCGCGGCGATCGGGGGCACACCGATCGCCGCATTCGGCGCCTGGTTCTACGCGGTCGTCGCAGGGGTGTCCGTCGCAAATCTACGGTTCTCGAGAACCGTCGGATCACGGCGGCCGTTGCCGCTGGCGCTCCTGCTCGCCGGCAGCGTCGCGACGCTCACGTCAGCAGCGCTCGCGCTGATCTCGCTGCTGTGGTTGCGCACGCTGTGCCCTCTCTGCGCCGGGCTCTACGTGATCGGCGGGGCGATCCTGGCTCTTGCGTGGCTCGAGGTCCGTGAGACGGGGACGAGCGTCCGTACTTTGATGGCGAGCGAGATCACGCACTGGCGTCAGAGAAAATTGCGGGCGGCGATCACCGTGGTCGCCGCCCTCTCTACACTCGCCGCGGTACCGCTTCTTCATTCGCTCGCGAGCAACGCCACATCTCCGTTGTGTGTGGCCATGAACCGCGTCGCCGAAGAGCCCGGAGCGTCCCTACGTCTGGAAGTCTACAGCGACTTCCAGTGTCCGTTCTGCCGGCAGCTCGATCGCCAGCTTCGCACGCTCCGCAATCGTCCGTGGCTCGAGATCGTGCATCGCCAGTACCCGCTCGACGCCGCGTGCAATCCGTGGGTGAAGCGCACGCGACACCCAGGCGCGTGCCTACAGGCGCGAGCCGCGGTCTGCGCCGGCCGCGCGAGTCACTACGACGAGTTCAGCGATCGGTTGTTCGACGCTGGCACGACGGGCAGTGAAGATCTGGTCGCGCTCGCAACTTCGATCGGGGTCGTCCGCGAGCAGTTCGCGACCTGCCTGCTCTCATCGGACAGTGCGGAGCAGCTCGCCGACGACATCCGGCAGGGCAAACGTCGACGAGTGCGGGGCACGCCGACCGTGCTCGTCGACGGCGTCGCTCGAATCGGTCCGTTGACGGAACGCGATCTGCGGTGCCTCGCCATCGCACCTGCGACACAAACTCAGAGCTTTCACTAGAGACCCGGGGCACGTCGGCTCGAACCGACCAAAGATCGAGCGGCAGTGCGAAGCCCATCGGCGGCGCAAGCGTCAAGTAAGCGCAACGAAGATCAACGGAGGACGACGATGATCGCGTGTGAATCGTGTACAGCGTTCCAATAGTTCGAGACGCACGAATCCGAGTTGCGGCGCATCCGTCGCCTGCGCGACGAAGGTTGGCTGGGCTCGCGGTCCGAAAACAGGAGGTTTCCAAGAATGCTTTCGCATGCAGCTCCCTTCCGGATGCACGTCCTCGGCGTCGTGATCGGCGTCGCTGCCTGGCTGCTGCCAGCGCTCGCCAGCGCGCAGCGACAGTCCGGCATTCAGCTGCCGCCGGACTCGGCACGCTACCTGATCTCGAAGGACGTTGGCACCGATCGGTGGGCGATCACCTACAACCTCGACGACAAGACGGTGACCGGCAACGTGTTCTCAACCGCGGGCTCAGCGCCGCAATTCGTCTGGTGCGCGACGCAGTCGGTGCAGCAGGCGGCGAATCCGGCCGACGCGCAGTACACGCTCCGCTGCCAGTTCGCCGGAGCGTGCGCCGCGGCACCGTGCACTTCTGCGGTATGGGACGCGAGCGCGCCGATCGACGTCACGGTGCCAGGCTCGTTCCTGCTGCCGCCGCAGACGCGGGCCACGCTCGCCGGCAACGTGCAGCCGATCTTCAACGCGAGCTGCGCCAACTCCGACGCCTGCCATGCCGACAACCGCGCGCCCGATCTGCTGCCCGGACGCGCGTGGGCAGCGACGTTCGGGGTGCCGTCGATCCAGGACTCGGGCACGTTCTTCGTCGCCGCGTTCGATCCGGGCGCGAGCTACCTGTTCGGCAAGATCCTCGGCATCCAGTCGAGCGGCGCTCGCATGCCGCTCGGCGCAACACCGCTCGACGAGGCGCAGACGACAGCGATCCGCGAATGGATCCTCGAGGGGGCAGCCAACAACTGAGATCCGGCCCGCGGGTCCGCATCGGACACCGCGCAGCGGAGGTCGCATGGTCCACCGACTCGGGACAACGCCCGCGCAAGGCGTGACACTCAGCATCGACAGGTCCAGGCGTTGCGGCGCCACAGCGCGCGCGCTGCTGGCGCTGCTGCTCGCCGCCGCGGCCGCCGCATGCTCGGACGCGACCGGCCTCGACCCGCCATCGAACCCGCCCGCGGCGGAGTGGCGCTACCTCGGCGGCGGCCTCGCGCGCACCTACTTCAACGCAAGCGAGACCGGCATCACGAAGGAGACTGCGCCGCACCTGGTCACCAAGTGGCGATTTTTGACGGGCGGCATCATCACCGCGCAGCCGATCGTGGCGACCGTCAATCTGCCGGACGCGGGTGCGACGTCGGTCGTCTACGTTCCGTCGTGGGACGGCAGGCTCTACGCGCTTCGTGCGGACGACGGCAGCCTGGTGTGGTCGTTCGCCTTCAAGCCGCATCCGGGCGCGTCGTATCCGGCAGCCGGGTCGGCCGCGGTCGAGGACATCGACGGACGCCGGCTGATCTACATCGCGGGCGGCATGACCATGCACGGACTTGATGCCGCAACCGGCAAGAAGGTTTGGGAGTTCGATGCCGGCACCGGCTGCACCACCTGCGACTCGAGCGTCGAGCGCAACGAGATCCTGTCGTCGCCCGCGGTGCACGACGGCCTCGTGTACTTCGGCATGGACGTCAATGACGGGTTCGGCAAGGGCGGCTTCTACGCGGTCGACGCGCGCACGGGAGCCCTGCGCTGGTTCTTCGACCTCGCCAGCGGCTCCGCGTGCCGGCCCGATGCAGCCGATGATGTTCGCCGCTTCGACGGCTACCACACGGCAGAAGAGCTTGGGCTGCCCGCAGACTTCTTCGCCACCCGCGCCGGCTGCAACTTCGAGCGTACGCCGAATACGTGCGGCAACGTATGGTCGTCAGCGGCAATCGATCCCGAGCGCGGCCTGCTGTTCACCGCGTCGAGCAACTGCGACACCGACACCGATCCCGACACCGCGCTGCCGTCGCCGATCATGCCGCCGTACGACGAGGCGGTGTTCGCGCTGCACACCGACACCGGAGAGCCGGCGTGGGTGTGGCAGCCGCGTCAGGTCGATGCGGAGGACCTGGCGTTTGGCGCCGTGCCGAACCTGTTCCAGATCGAGTTTGCGGGAGAAGTCCGGCAGGTGGTCGGCGTCGGCAACAAGGACGGCAACTACTACGTGTTCGACCGTGACGGCGTGAACCAGATCACGGGCCGTGTCGAGCCGTACTGGGCGCGACAAGTCGTCGCGGGCGGCGCCATCGGCGGCGTGATCGCGAGCGCGGCAGTCGGCGAGGGCAAGGTGATGTTCAGCACCGCGGTCGGTCTCGACCTCGACGACCCGCAGCTGCCCGCGGCGTGGGGCCTCGATGCTGCGAGCGGCGAGATCGTCTGGGGCAGCTCCGACGGCGGCCCGAGCTACTCCCCCACCTCGGCGGTGCCGGGCGTCGTCTTCATGGGCTCGCTCGGTGGTATTCTTTACGGCTACGACTCCGACAGCGGCGCGAGCTTGGTGCGTTTGAACGCGCGTGGTCCACTCGGGTCGGCGCCATCGGTCGTCGCCGGCAGCCTGTACGTCGGTGCGGGTACCGGCGAGCGCGGGGGCAATCCGACACGCATCTCGTACGTGGTGTCGCTGGTCCCGAGCCCGGTGAACGCGTTCTGTGTCGCGGGCGTCGACGGCTGCCCGGAGAGCGAGAGCTGCGACGACGGCAGCGCGTGCACCATCGACACGCCGAGCAGTAACGGCTGCGCGTCTCGGCCGGCCGAGAGCGGCACCGCGTGCGCGATCGGCGATCTTTCGGGCCAGTGCGACGCGGGCAAGTGCATCCTGCAGGGGCTGGTGTGCCCAGTGGTCAGCCAGTGCACGAACCCGGTGTCGGTCGGCGACAGCTGCCGCTACGAGGCGAAGCTGGACGGCACCACCTGCGAGTCGCGCAGCGGCGCGGGGCAGTGCCTCGCGGGGAACTGCGTCGCGCGGTGACGTGCACACGATTTCGACCGCGTCGAGCCCGTCGCGGTTTCGACGACGGACGCGGGTGCAAGACAGCTCACGCCCGTGCCAGTGGTGATGCCCACGGTCGCCTACTCCTGGCGTCCGCTGCAGGGCAAACTGTCTGCGACCAGTCGTCGCGGCATCGCGCTTGCTGTTACTCATGGGCGCCGCGCCTACCCGTTCCAGGGTAACGTGAGTCGTGCGCCCGCTAGGGAGAATCGGCATGCAAATGAAATTCATTCCCACCGTGTCTGCGCTCGCGTCGCTGATCGCTGCGATGGTGGCGAGCCCGGCGCGCGCTACGGGGCCAGCGCCGGACCGTCCCGCGCAACGCTTCGAGATCCGCTTCATGCAGATGACGATCGAGCATCACATGCTGGGAGCTGAGATGGCCGCGATCTGTCTCGCTCGGGCGACCCCCCCGCCTCCCGAAGCAGACACGGAGCTGCGAGACCTCTGCGCAACGATCGCGGAGGTTCAACCGCAAGAAGCGGAGCAGCTCCAGCAGTGGCTGACGGACTGGTACGGAATCCCCTTCGAGCCAAAGATGCGTCCCGGACCGCTCCGCAGGCTACAGCGGGCCGAGGGCGAGAAGTTCGATGTCCTGGTGAGTGAGATGTTCATCGACCATCACTTGCAGCAAATCAGAAACTCGGCGACCTGCCTGGAGCGAGCCGACCACCGCGAGCTTCTAAAGATGTGCCAGCAGATGCTCGCCGAGCAGAGCGCGGAGATCATCGTGTTTCGCGACATTCTCGATCAACACGGCGCGGACTGATCGAAGCGGGAGGACCGGCGGGAGGACCGGCGCGAGCGGATCTACCGCTCGCGCCCTTGAGCCACTAACAGCGACCTCCGCGCAGCGGCTTACGCAAGTCGCAGGGCGCGTGCGCAGTGAGCATAAGACGCGAAATGCAGGCGCGACCAACGCCGCGCTCGCGCGAATAAGTGCTCGCTCGGACGCGCGAGGCTCACCGCATCGCAAGATCTCTTCTCACGAACCGGGGCGGCGTGAATTGGAGAGCCCCGGGCGGCCTCGGTGAGCATGCCCGTCTTGTCAACGGCGAGCGCAGCGATCGTGATCAACCGTTAGGTCTCTTCGGTAGCTGCGCCTTACGAATCGACTCCAATCATCGCAGGGGCGACGTCGTGCCGGCACGTCGACACCGTGGGCCATTCAGAATGCCTCATCAATGCTTGCAGTACATCCGCGACGTTCGGTCGCAGCAGCGTCACGTCACATGCACCACGCGGCCGAAAGCGCAGCGAGCGCTCCTCCCGCATCAAGGCAACGGTGGCCTTGCCGAGCGCCACCGACAAGTGAAGCGCGCCCGTATCCGGAGTGACGACGAGGGTGGCTCGCGCGAGCAGCGCTGCGAAGGCACGTAGACCGCAGGGCGACACGACGCGTTGTCTCGACGCCTCCAAGCGAAGCGCGACGTCTGCCTCCTCCGGACCAGCGAACAACAAGTAGCGCGCTTTGCATCGCGCGAGCTCCGACGCGAGCCTGATCCAGCACTCGACGGGCCAGCGCTTGGCGAGATGTCCGCCGACGAACAATGCGATGAACGGCCGCACGGCTCCATCACAGTAGACGCTCGTCTTCGCCAGCTCCGTCTCGGCTTCGGCCACTTCGCGAGCCGACACCTCGTAGATCGGACGATCCGCGCACGACTGACCCAGCTGGCGGGCGAGCGCCGGGGCGGAGTCGTACACGTGATCGCCGCGCGCAGACTCGAGGCGCACCGTCAAGAACCGGTCGCCCGCTCCGGTCCAGCCGATCCTGTGCCTGGCGCCCGCCAGTAGCGCGAAGAGAGGACCCGAGAACGAGCCCATCCCGCCGTCGACGGCGACGTCGAAGCGCCGGCGGCGCAGCATGCGGAAGAGCCGAACGAACTCCCACGGCCGCAGGACGAACCGCCGCGACACCACGTGCACTGCACCGAGCGGCAAGCGCTCGAGAAGCGGCGCGGTCGTATCGGCGGCGAGCATCTCGATGCTCGCGCCTGCGAAGCGCTTGGCGAGCGCGTGCACCAGCGGGGCGGTCATGAGCGTGTTCCCGATGCGGAAGTTGGGTCGCACGAGAAGGACGCGCGCGACGTCGTGCACCGCATCGAGTGACTCGTTGGCGCGCATCGGAATCACGGCGGCGAGCGCACTGGAGAAGCACCGCTTGGCGACCTGCTCTACATGCTTTCCGACCCGACGGAAAAGCCGTGCGCGGCGAACTGCGGCGACGGGTCGCCGGCCGGACCTCGAGAGCGCAGCTCGCTCCGCCGAGTCAGTCGCAGCCATGAATCCCGCTCGCTTCACACCAGTGGCTCAGGGCCAGCAGCGACCAGACGGTCTTCTCGCGCGGGCCACGGAAGAAGTCCGACGGTCGCGCGAGCCATGACGGCAAACCGGGGACCACGGCCCGTACGACCGCGGACCCGAGCAGGCGCTCGCGGACGACGCCGTCCCCACGGTCCAGCAGCTCCCGGATGTGTCCGTAGGGGAAGCCGCGCTTGCGCCTCGCCACGACGTCCGCTGGAAGACGTGTACGAGCCCAGCGACGAAGCACCTGTTTCGTGTTCGCCCGACCGGGCCACGGGCTGACGCGCTCGGCAGGCGCAAGCCCGAACACGAACTCGACCAGATCGCGATCGAGAAACGGCATGCGCAGCTCCGCCGAGGAATCCATCGCCGTCGAGTCGGCGAACGACAGGATGTTCTCGCTGAGGAATGTGCGGATCATCACTTCCTGGATGCGGTCCAGGTCGGCGGCATCGGCCGGACAGTCGGCGTACAGACGATCGACGGTTCCGAGGTACGGCTCGGGCAGCGCCTCGCCTCCGAAAAGCGCACGAACGTCCTCGATCCGCAGCGGGTGCTGGATCAGGTACCGCGCCGCCGCCGGAACCTGTGAAGGGCTCGCGCGCCGCAGCAGGCGCAGCCGGTGCGCGGCTCTCTCGCCGCCGAACATCTTGCTCTCGATCAACGGCTGAAGGACCGCTCGCGGCAACCACGAGCAGCGGTGAAGCGCTGCCAGTCGAAAGCGATCCTGACTCAGTCGGTAGCCGCCGAGTATCTCGTCGCCGCCGTGCCCACAGAGGAACACCGTCGCCTTCTCGCGCGCACCGTCGATCAGGAGCCAGGTGGCAAGGGCTGCACCGTCCCCGAGCGGCTCGCCGAGCGACGAGAACGCGCGACCCATCGCCGCGAGTCTCTGCTCCGGTGTCACCAGGATCTCCCAGCTCGGCGCTCGTGGCGACAGCGGCGTGCCCAGACGTCGCGTCGCACCAGCGTCGGCGACCATCGTGTAGGTGAAGGTGGCGATCTCACGCTGTTCGAGCCCGAGCGCCGCCTGAATGCCATGGCTGTCGATGCCGTCGCTCAGCAGCAGACCCGTGGGTACGTCGCTCACCAGGCACCGCCGAGCTGCCTGGCCGAGGAGGCTGCCGAACTCCTCGCTGAGATCGGTGCGCTTGCGCGCGGCGCCAGATCGTCCACTGCGACGAAATCGCGGCATGTACCAGCGACGCACCTCAACGCCGCGCGGGGTCGCCGTGAGGTAGTGGCCCGGTGCCAGCTTCTCGCATCCCTTCAGTACCGTCCGAGGGGCGACCACGTAGCGCAAGGTCAAGTATTCGACCATGGCCGAGCGATCGATCAGACGGGACGACCATGGGGCCTGCACGAGAGCTTGCAGGCTCGATGCGAATGCGAGTGCCGAAAGAGATCGGCACAAGAACAGCGGCTTCTCACCAAACCGGTCGCGCGCAAGCCAGAGGCGACGTTCGCTGCGGTCGTAGAGCGCGAACGCCCACTGCCCGACCATCCTGTCGAGCGTTCCCACTCCCCAGCGTGCCCATGCATGGAGCAGGATCTCCGTATCGGTCGCCGAGCGAAGGTCGCCTTGCCGGAGCCCGATCTCTTCACGAAGGTCGGCGAAGTTGTAGATCTCGCCGTTGAAGCTCACGACGAACCGGCCACACGCGCTCTCCATCGGCTGATGTCCCGCCGCCGAGAGATCGAGGATCGCCAGGCGACGGTGGCCGAGCGTCAGTGGTCCTTCGCTGCGGAGACCATGGTCATCCGGTCCGCGCCGCTGCATGCGCTCGAGCATGCCCTCGACCACCGATGTGTCCCCGGACGTGTCGCCATCGAACCGAAAGACTCCCGCGATACCGCACACGATTCCCCCAATGTTCGAGCTTCGCCGCGCATCATTGCGCCGACGGACGGCTGCGTGTCTGGAGCGACGACGCACGGGGGCAAAACCAGACGTCAGACTACCGGTCTGCGCGTGAAGGAATCGTGAAGCGCGGACGTCGCCTCTGGCGCGGGCACGATGGCGCGCGCTTCGCGAGCGGCGCGAGCCTGCGACATTGTGCTCGACCATCCTCGCACGCTCTAGAGGTTGGTCGATGACCTTCTGCCCGTCGTAGACCTCACCAACGCACTCCCTCGGCAACGCAACCCGATCTATGATCACGTTCGGTGCTTAGCTTCGTGGGGAACACGACACCCGCCGGCAAGTATGCGATGACGTCTTCCCTCTGGTCCGTCATCAGATCGACGTTCTGGCACGATAGTAGCAGCCACTCCTTCGGTTTCTTTGTTCGAGCTGCACAGCTCGTCCATTCGCGCACACCGGGCAGGCTGCATCCGGGTGACCTGCGCAAGCGGATGCTGCACACGCTTCTTGCAACGAGCGCCTACCATGACCCTCGTGTCGCTCATGGGAGAACAGAGCTGCCTTTCCAGGTGATCGTGCCTAGGGAGGCTTGCAGACGGTGGATTGGCACATCCACCGCAAGGAGAACCAGCGATGAGGAAGCAGGGATTCGTCGTGATGACATTCGCAGTTGCGCTCTTCTTCAGCGCAATACTGGCCTTGCGCCCCGATGTGGCGAGCGCCGAGACCGACCCATGCGCCGGTGTGGTCGGCGACCGCGACAAGGACGGCCTTTCGAACTGCGTCGAGCGCAACGTACTGGGCACGAAGGCCAGAGACTGGGACAGCGACGACGACGGCCTAGCCGACGGCGAGGAAGTTGCAGATGGGACCGACCCCGCTGACAGCGACTCGGACGATGATGGCCGCGACGACGGTGAAGAGGACGACCTCGGCACCGACCCGAACGACGCGGACTCAGACGACGACGGGACGACGGACGGCGCTGATAGCGATCCGTCGAACGAGCTCGAAAGTGCGATCAAGGGCGCCGTGAGCGCGGTCACCTGCCCGAACGGCGGCCCGGGTTCGATCACGGTTCTCGGACTCGCGATCGAGCTCAACGACGCGACCGAGTACGACGACGTGGCGGATTGCGCGACCCTGGCCACGAAGTTCGTCGCCAACGGAGGCGCGCACGTCGAAGTGGCGGTCGAAGGCGACGCAGCTTCCGGCCTGGTCGCCCATGAGGTGGAGCTGAAGGACGCCGACCACGACGGCAGCCCTGACGACGTCGACGACGATGATGATGATGATGACGGGATCGACGACGACTAACGTGTCATGACCTCGCCGGGGAGCGCGCCCCCAGCTCTGGGGCGCGTTCCAGGAGCGATCGCCGGGCCCTGGTCCGAGAATCGCCCTTCAGGTGCGGCGAAGTACGTACTCGTCGCGTCTCGAGACCGTCGAAGTAGCTCTTGCTCGCCCAAAGACACGAGACACGGCCTCAGCCCGCGCACGGGAGTAGGCGGCTATCGGCGCTCGTACGAGTCCGCCATCCGCGGTCATGACATCCGAGCGCTACCCGTCGCGTGACTCGGACCCGACATGCGTCGCGCCGCGCGGCAGATCGGCCTAACGATCGCACCGGCACCATCTGACATCGCGCCAGCGCACGAGGGAGCCTGCGTTCAGTACCAGACGCGAACTCCCCACACGAAGCGCACGTCGTCGACCAGATCGCCTTCCGCGCGGACAAACTCTCGCGTGTCTCCGAACTGTCCCGTGTAGGCGATGCCGACGTAGGGAGCGAGCTTCCGGCTGATCTCGTACCGGAGGCGCAAGCCGGTATCGATTTCCGAGAGGCCGGACCCGATGGCGCGCGGCCGGTCGTCCTTGCTGTAGAAGTTGAGCTCGGCCTGCGGCTGAACGATGAGCCGGTTGGTGATGAGGACGTCGTACGACGCTTCGAGACGGCCAGCGAGATGACCGGCCTCGCGGAAGAAGAACGTCGCTTCCAGCTCGAAGAAGCCAGGTGCCAGCCCCTCGATCCCGACCGCGCCCCACAACCGTCCGGGCGCGGAGTCCAGATCATATCGAACACCCGCTTGCCAATCGAAGTATCGAAGGAACGGGATCGGGCGCGAGTACTCGAGCCACGTCAGCCCGTCGTCGACGACCCCGTTCTGCACGAAGCCTTCCGACTTGAGCCAGATTCGGTTGTAGTCCGTCCCGACCCACGCTTGCCCCTCCCAGCGTAGGCCTGTTTCCTTGCCGTTGGTTCGGCCCTCGAACTGATCGAGGAGAACGTGCCCGTACACCGCCTGATCCGCGACAGGAGATCCGAAGCTCGTCGAGTCCTCGCCGTCAGGCGCGCGAGCATCAGGCTCGGGAGATGGCTCGGGATCGAGCCGGATCGCAGAGCCGGGCTGGCCGTACGCTGGTAGAAGCATCGGCGCGTGCTGCCCCGAATGCACAGAGGGCGCCGCCGCCCCACCCGCGGCGGCGCCCGGCACGCCTGAAGCAACGACGAGAACGACTCGCAGGAAGAGCACGATCCACCTGCGACTCGAGGTCCATGACCTCCAGGGCCACTCGCCGGCCCGGCTCATGACACAATGACTGTCCGGAACATCCCCACTTCCATGTGGAAGAGAAGATGGCAGTGGTACGCCCACATTCCCGGCGCATCCGCGCTGACGAGATAGCTCAAGCGCTCGCCGGGTTTGACGTTGATCGTATGCTTGTACGGACGGTGTTCGCCTTGTCCGTTCTCCAGCTCGCTCCAGAGCCCATGCAGGTGGATCGGATGCTCCATCATCGAGTCGTTGATCAGCACGAAACGAACGCGCTCGCCGAGCGTGAGACGAATCGGCTCCGAGTCCGAGAACTTCTCGCCATCGAAGGTCCAGATGAACCGCTCCATGTTTCCAGTGAGGTGAATCTCGATCTCGCGGCTCGGGTGACGAGGATCGATGCCAGGATGCCGGGCACGCAGATCCGTGTACGCCAACACGCGGCGGCCGGGAGCGAAGCCCTCGCCGGGGGACGACAGCCGCTCTGTCGGCATCTCTGCGATGTTGTCGACGTTGGGGCCGACTCGAAGATCTACCGGGGCAGATCGCGGAAGAGCCGGGAGAGCGGGCGACTCTGCGGGTGAGGACGCGCCGCCGTGACCTGCGTGTGCGCCGTCCATCGTTGCTCCGGGCGGCAACGCCATCCCGCCGTGCGCGGCATGCGATGCGCGTGAGGACGCGTCGGGATTCTCGTGTCCCGAAGGTTGCTCGGATCCCATCTGCATGCCCGCGTGGCCCCCGCCCATCGAGCCGTGCGCCATCCCCATGTCGAGCATCGTACGCCTGGGCCGGGGGTCGAAGGGCGGGATCGGCGCCTCGACGCCGTGGCGCGTGGCGAGCGTGCCCCGTGCGTAGCCCGTGCGGTCCTCCGACTGCGCAAAGATCGTGTGCGCGGCAGCGGTCGGCTCGACGATGACGTCGTATGTCTCGGCAACCGAGATGCGAAACTCGTCGACCGTGACCGGCTCCACCATGTTCCCATCGCTCTGCACGAGCGTCATCGGCAATCCGGGGATGCGGACGTCGAAGATCGTCATCGCCGCTGCGTTGATGAACCGAAGGCGCACGCGTTCGCCGGGCTCGAAGAGCGCCGTCCAGTTCGCCGCCGGAGCTGTGCCGTTCATCAGGTATGTGTACGTTGCTCCACTGACGTCGAGGATGTCGGTCGGGCTCATGTTCATCTTGGCCCACTGCCATCGCTCGGAGAGTGTCGCGAAGAATCCCTGCTTCTGGGCATCGCGCACGAAGTCGCCTGCGGTCAGCTGGTTGTAGTTGTAGTACGTGCTCTGCTGCTTCAGGTTGCCGACCACGGTGTGTGGATTCTCGTCGGTCCAATCCGAGAGAAGCACCACGTACTCGCGATCGTAGGCGAGCCCATCGGGCTCCAGCGGATCGATCACCAGCGCGCCGTACATGCCGAGCTGCTCCTGGACACCGCTGTGCGAGTGATACCAGTAGGTGCCGCTCTGCGGCACGAGGAAGTGGTAGAGGAAGGTCTCTCCCGGAGCGATGCCGGCGAAGCTCAAGCCGGGGACGCCATCCATCGCGCTGGGCGTCCGGATCCCGTGCCAGTGGATCGACGTCGTCTCGTCAAGGTGGTTCGTGACGGCGAGCTTCACGCGATCGCCTTCGCGCCAGCGAAGGATCGGACCGGGGACGGTTCCGTTGATCGCGGTCGCAATGGCGTCGCGTCCGGTGAAATCGACTGGGAGACGATCGACCGAGAGCTGGAAGTCTTTCCCGGTGAGGACTGACGGCCACAGAGGACGCTCGTCGGCCATCGCGATCAGGCTGCCGCGCAATGCCCCAATGGCGACGCCGCCTCCGATGACACCTTGGACGAACCGGCGGCGCGACACCGTCCGGCCGCCGACGAGACGCGAAATCTCAGACGCGTTGCTCATTCGAGACTACCTCGGCAGCGAACCTGCGGATGGCGACAGAGCGCTGCGGCTCCCCAGCGTCAATGATGCTTGTATCGACCTACTCCCACGATGTCGTTCCAAGCTGTCGTCTGGTGACACAGATAGCACTGCTCCACGCGCGCCTCTGTCTGGCGCGCAGCTCGCATGGACACCATCGAAAAGTGTTCCATGTAGTGACTCGGCGGTGCACGATGACACTGCTCGCACTCGCGCGACCGCGGTGACGGGTGCTGAAAGCCGACGATCGTCCAGCTCGCAGTGGAGTGGCACTGTTCACACCGTACGCCGAAGTAGCCCACGTGACGATCCTGGTTCCCGTGGCAGCTGGTACAGAGCAGGACCGCTTCCGGCGGGGTCACCCCCAAAGACGCTGACGAATCGACCTGAACGCCACGTCGCTCAGCGATCGTCTGCACCACGCGCCAGCGCAGCTCCTCGATCGGGCTGCGAGTGCCATCGTCCGCCGCGTCGAGCAGCCGCAGGGCAACTGCTGTCAACACCTCGTGCCGCATCTCCGTCGGGCGTCGACCACGGCCTCCGTGCTCGACGTGACAGTCAGCGCAGCGATCGACGGCGGCATGGAACGCCGTCGGCTGGCGCTGCAGGAGCGTCTCGTTGTCGGCGTGGCAGGCGATGCAGTTGGCGGCATCGCTCGCTCCGATGGGAGCATGGCACGCGACGCAATTCGCGGTGAGAAACGCGTGCGCCTCGGAGAGCGGTCCAGGCGATGCCATGCTCAGCCAAGCCCCGTCACTCCAGACGCCAGCGGGCGCCTCGCGACGATCGGAGGAGGCCCGGAGCCCAACAAAAGCCAAGGTGCCGAGTGCGACCAGCAGCGCGAGCGTCAGCCGCCGCGTCACGGCCACCACCTGAGCCCGAAGCGAAACGCTGCCCAGACGTGCAGCGCGAGCAATACGTACAGGAGCACGCCGGCGACCACGTGCACGTCGAGCCAGATCGCGAACCGGCGCTTCAGCGCCTCGTGCGCTGCGATGTCGTACTCGACGTCGGAAATGGCATCCGAGAGGCGCAGCGCGCGAGTCCCGGCCGGCAGCCCGGACCATGCACCGGAGGCGATGCCTTTGCGCCCCGCGAAAGCGAAGAGTCGGGGGCCGAAAGGCAGCAACGACCGCAGCAGCTCGGCCTGCTCGGGGTGAGCGGCGAGTTCTCCAGCAGTTCGCCGGTAGGCCAGTTCGAGTCCAGTCAGCACCCGTCGCTTGTCACGCACCTCCATCGAGACGCGCTTCATGAGCTGCCGTCCGACGTATCCGCTGAGCGCGACGACGAGCGAGGTCGCCGTCAGCGCGATCCCGAGCGGGCTGCCGAACTGGTGCCCGGAATGCAGCAAGCCGAACACCGCACCCGCCAGGCCGGTGTAGACGTGCCAGTCCAGCGCCACCTGGGTCGATGGCGAACCGTTCCTGGTTCGCCATCGACGCGGAATCCGCTTGATGATCGAGTAGCCCAGCGGCGCGACCATCAGAAGACCGCCCGCCACACCGAGACCGACGCCCCAGATGCTGCCTGCGAACCGCGGCGCGGTGTGCACGAAGAAGCCGAGCCACGCCACGAGCAGCAGGGCCACGAGGCCGCCGAGCACAAGCGGCTCGCGACCGCTCATCAGGCCTCCACCGCGACGTTGCCAGTCGACTTCGCCTGACAGGCGAGCACGATGCCATGCTCCTTGTCGGACGGCTGCAAGCCTTCCTCAACGGCCATCGTGACGATTCCGGACAGCAGCTTCACTCGGCACAGGCCGCACGTGCCGACGCGGCAGGAGTTGTCGATCTCGACGCCGATCTCGTCCGCGACGTCGAGGATCGCGGTGTCCGGCGGCAGCGGAGCCGACTTGCCCGACGAGGCGAACAGGACGGTCGGAAGCGGCTCCGAAGGCAGCCCCTCGTGCAGCGTGGCTGTCGCCGACGACCGGGTCACCGGCTCCGGCCGACCAAGGGCAGGACCGAAGGCTTCGGTCTTGATGCGCTCGCGCGGCACTCCGAGCTCCGTGAGCGCCTGCTTGGCCGTCTCCATCATCGCCACGGGGCCACACAGGTGGACGTAGCGCGTGGCGACGTCCGGCACCGACTGGCGGATCAGCTCTTTCGTGATCCGTCCGGTCGGCCCGGCCCAGCTCGTACCGAGAGCCTCGGTGACCGTGATGACGACGCGAAGATTCCGATGGCGCTGCTGCAGGTACTCGAGCTCCGATCGGAAAATGATGTCGTGTGGACTGTGGCAACCGTAGAGAAGGTAGATGTCGCCAGGCCACGCGCGATCGGTCAGAAAGCGCAGGACGCTCATGAGCGGCGTGATCCCGACGCCACCGCCGATGAGAAGAATGCAACGGCACTCTCGTCCCGTGAAGATGAAGGATCCCAGCGGCCCAGAACAGTCGACGAGATCTCCCTCGCGCGCCTTGGAGTGCAGGAACTCCGAAACGAGCCCCCCCTTCTCGTGCTTGACCGTGATCTCGGCGTAGTCGCGTTGCGCGGGCGAGGACGCGATCGTGTAGCTGCGTCGAACGGGCTTGCCGTCGGACGGCATCGCGATTGTAAGGAACTGCCCAGGAAGGTGTGCGAACGGCAGCACACCACCGAGCGGGTTGAGCAGCCGGAACGTCTTCACGTCGGGCGTCTCGTCGAAGATGCGGCCGATCCGCAGCCGACCCGTCCACCTTCGCCCGAGGTCGACGGCTACCTCCGACTGCGCCGGTGGCGCGTTCAGGCCAGGTACGTATGTAGAAGCCGCCTCGCGCGGCACGTCGGCCGCGCGAGCCTCGCCGACCGTCGACGTTCCGGTGAGCGTTTGCAGCAGCTCGGCAGCTCGACGCGTCCTTGCCACGTAGGTCCACAGCATTCCGGCGCTGAACGCGACCAGGAGCAACATCACGAACCCGTGGAACCATGAGACACCGAACGGTCGAGATGCGACGGGCTCGACGGGCGCGAGGTTCATCGTCTCCTTGAGCCACTGCAGGGCAACCTGGCGAGAGTCGGCGCCCGCAGCGAGGGCGCGCCGGGCGGCAATGCCACTCTCGAGATCGGCCGACGCCCGTCGCAGTTGCTCCGCAGCGTCTTCGACCATCGCCTCGTTTCCGTGCGCCAACGCCCGCTCGAGATGCTGCGATGCCTCGGACACCTCGGTCACCGCACCGTGTAGCCGATCCTTCGCTTCGCGCTCGATCCGCGCTCTCTGCTCCGGAGAAATCTCGGGCAGCTGAATGAGGGACGGATAGAGTGGCTTCGATGAAGGCTCGCCCATCCCTTCCATCATCCCGCCGTGACCGCCGTTGCGGTCATCGGGGTTCTTCGTACCGCTGGCGGGCGGGTGGTGGCTCTCATGATCCGCTTCGGAGGCCTGCGCCCAGAGCAGCTGCCGGCCCATCGGCCAAAGCCACACTGCAAACACGAGCACAGCCACGACGAGCCACCACGGTACGATGTCGATGCCCCGCGTCGTCGGGTCGTCCTTGCGCGAATGGTGCGACTCGACCGTCACGCAGAGAAGACGCACGTCGTGCCCGAACGTTACGCTTCGGCACGGACAGCTCGTCCACGCCGACGGCTGGTCCGACGGTGACGCGATCGTCGGCTCAGACGCCGGTCGAGAGCCCGCTGCCGCCCGCTCGGCATGGACCCATCAGCCGGACGCTCCTCATCGAACCGAGTAGACCGAGGGCTCCGAAGCGAAGCGCGCCACGCACTCCAACGAGCAGAACCAGAAGTCCCGATCCGAATGGCGAACATGGCCACGGGCAGAATCCGGGAAGACGCGCATACGGCACACCGGGTCGATTGCTTCGGTCCTCGAGCTTTCTTCTCCAACGACGACGTCGACCTCGAAGAGCTCGACCGGCTCGATCAGATTGCGCAGCGATGTCGGGCCGATCGACCGAGCGACAACCCCGACCTGGTCGGAGCCAGCGACGACAGCACTCGTCGCCAGCACTTGTCCACCGCGCGCGTGTGCGGCAACGCGCGCGGTGAGATTCACGGCAGCACCGACCCAGCGACCGTCGCGTAGCACCGCGTCGCCATGGTGAAGCCCGGCGTGCAGCAGCGGGAAGTCGTGCTCGTGCAGGACGCTGCGCCACAGACGCTGCACGCTGCGAAGCATCCGCTCAGGATCGTCGGCAACGAGGAATGCGACGTCGCCGATCATGTCGACGACGGCTGCGTCACCGCCGAGGGAACCATCGACCGCGGCACGAAAGCGCGAGATGAGATCGGCGGCCACGTTGTCGCCGTGCGTCGCGGTGAGGGCGGTGAAACCTGCCACGTCAACGAAGCAGAACGTCGCTTGCACATGGACCTTCTGACACGGACGACGATCCGAACGCGAGGAGCTGGCCCTCAGTTGGAGAGGTCTTCGGCGGACCTCGACCAGGGCCATGCGAGCTGCGCGAGGTAGCCCGCCGGCACCTTCTGTTCTCGCAGCCCCACATCACCAGAGCGAACGCCATCCCGGCGATGGTGGAACGTACCCGCGAGCAGATCCCAGAACGTCCAGAACTCGCCGAAGTTCACCTGCGCGTCCTCGTACTCGCGCTTGTGATGCCAGCGATGGATCTCGGCCACGCAAAGCAGGTAGCGAAAGGGGCCAAGCGTGAAGTCGAGGTTCGCGTGCTGGAAGGCGAGATGAATGGAAACGATGGCCATCCACGTTCCGATCGCGAGCGGCGGTGCGCCGAGGAGAACCGCGAGCGAGATTCCAGGCGTTGCCAGGACGAGCGCCGAGATGGGGTGTCGAAGCTCTCCGTTCAGCCAGTAGAGCCGCTCCGGGCTGTGGTGCAACGCATGCAGTCGCCAGAGAAATCCAGACCGGTGGCTCGCGCGGTGCATTGCCCAGAGCCCGAGGTCGATGATTGCTCCGACGACCAGCACGCTCAGCCATGCGGGCCACCCCGACGGCCAGAGATGCGCGATTGGAAGCATGCTCCGAGCCGCCGCCGCGATCTCGATGCTCGAGAAGATGAGCCCCAAGCTCACCGCACCGTGGAGCACGTCGACGGCGGTGTCTCCGTGGTCGTGAAGCCAGGATGGCTCGTACGGTTGGACGCGCTCGAGAAGTGCTACCGCCGCGATGGCGGTAGCGGAGATCAGCAGCGCCCATGGCCAGTAGGGATGGCCGGCGGTCACGAGCCAGAGCAGGAGACCGGCGCCCGTCCCGAACACGGCGGGGTAGGATCCATGGCGAATCAGCGAATGCACAGTTGGCATGATGCAATCATGCTGAGCGTGGATCGTTCCGTCTTGAACGCTTGTGCTGCTGCGAACGATCGCCGCACCCCAGCGCGGCAACGGGGTTGATGCCGAACATCGCACGAAAGGTGCGGACGAAATGTGCCTGGTCGGCGAAGCCCGCGGCGATCGAGGCTTCAGCCATCGGTTCACCGTCGAGAATCCGCTCGACGGCCCGGGTGAGACGCAGCCACTTTCGATAGGTCTGCATCGGCATGCCTGCGCGCTCGCGAAACCAGTGCGAGAAGCGGCTTTCCGAGAGCCCCAAGAGCGAAGCGAGCTCTCGACGCGTCGGAAATGCCTCTCGTCGCATCGCGTCCAAGAGCGCGTCGGCGACCCGCGCCAGCGCTGCATCCGGCGTCGCTCGCCCCTCGTCTTCGCTAAACTCGCCCGCAATCGCGTCGAAGATCTCCGCGTCAAGGTCTTGCCCGGCTCTCGCGATCGTCGCGAGCCGCCGGGCTAACCGATCGGGAACGCGAACGATCGGATCGAGCGAGACGGCGATTTCACGCATCGCGATCCCAAGGCTGCTCGACACGTCGGCGTACACGGATAGAACGTGGCGTCCTTCCACACGGTGGACGCTCGAAGCCGCGATGAACACCGCTCGCGCCGAGATCGGACCGGCTCGGCCGTGCACCGTGACGCGAGCATCCAGTCCGACCGAGAGCTGATGCGCGCCGTGCGCATGCGGAGCGTTGTCGCCAGCGAGGCCCCGAAACAATCCTGCTTGCGGGCCGACGAAAATGCTTCCTCGCCACGCCTGTGGGGAGCCGTGACCGGCTTGGCGGTAATGCCGCGATGTCGACATGACGAACAGATCCCCGTGATTGCCTCGACGTGGCACCCAGGATTCAGCTCCGACGCGCGAACGCAACCTCCCACCGGACGATCTCCCAGGCTCCACGGTCGACGAGGTCCGACCATTCCGAGGGCGAGTCGATTCGCATCCAGGGGATCCCACCGATGCTGAGCCCATACACGTCGTGGCCGACGACCAACCTCCGGTAGATGCCCGCAAGATCCGGTGGCGCACCGGAGCAATCGAGGATCTCGCGAAGCGCGTGCGAACCGCTCGTGTTCAAGACGAGCGGCCCGACGCACTCTCCATTCGCCGCAACCACCTGCTCCCCGGCGGGGAGGACGTCGCGGACTCGACCGTCCTCGACCACAACTCGTGGATGGTCGATCGAAAGACGCTGCGGGTCGACGAGCAAGGCGCCACCACCCGGTGCGTGCATTAGGGGCTCGAGCAGCGGGAACGGGAACATCCAGTCGGCGTTGAGGAGCAGCACGTCGCGGTCGAGCTGGTCGCGAGCCGCGTGAAGACCTGCGCCGTCGGAACGATCGTCGCCGCGCACCTGGAGGTAGTCGATCCTGAGATTCGGACTGAAGCCGCGGCAGCTCGCGATCACCTCTGGCGCATCGTCGCCAACGACGCAGATTGCCTCGCGGACCCCTGCGTACATTACGGATGTCATGGCTCGCTCGAGCAACGTCCTGCCACGGACGCGCAGAAGGCACTTGGGGCCGGCAGACTCGCAGACGGAATCCGCACGATCGAGGGCGAGCACGATCGCCTTCATCGTGCCTCGGCCGCGGGCTGAGCCATCGAACGCCGTACCGCGCAACCCGATCGAGCCTGGCACACAGCCGCAGGAGCCGTCTGCGCTTCGTTTGTTTCCTTCCTGGCGTCCGCGAGCCCCGGTTGCTGCCGTCGCCGATCGTTCGGTTCCTCACCGCTCTCGCTGCCACCGAAGTTGACTAGGATGATTCGATCGCCGTCCCGTAGCAGAACCTTTGGTCGCGGATCGAGCAACGACAGCAGCTCGGCCTCGGACTTCCTTCTGGTGAGGAGGAAGACGCGACGGCCGGACCTCCACGCCTCGAGGACCCGGTCGCGATCCGACCAGAAGAAGTTTCGATCCACGGCAAGGTCGGCGCCGAACTGGAGTTCGCCGAACGCGACCGCATGAACGGGTCGTAGATCGGAATAGAACGGGAACCCGTGCATGACGCTCTTGTACGAGATGACGAGGTCTCCAGGTTCATGGAGCGAGCGTACGGTCTCGCCGATCGTGCGCGACGTCTTCACGACGTCGCGCACGCCGATTGCGATGAAGAGAACCAGCCCCGTGCACGCCGCAACGGCCGCGATGCCCCGAGGTCCCGAGTCACAGAATTCACGCCAGACCATGCGAAGAGCGGCCCCGACGACGATTGCTCCGCTCCCTGCCGTGAGCGAGGTCAGCAGCACGACGTCGACGTCACTGCGGTCGCGGCCGATCGCGTCGGCGAGGAGGGCAGCGAACGGCATCGACGAGACCGCCGCAACGACCAGCACGACACCCGTGCCGAGGAGTGCCCGTACCGCCCCCTTGGCGATCCAGGCAAGATTCTGGTCGCGAGAAGGCTCCGCAAGAAAGCGGCCGGCGAGCAGGGCGAGCGCCGGAAAGGCGGGCAGAATGTATGCGGGCAGCTTCGATCGCGCCACCGAGAAGAACAACAGCACGGCCGAAGCCCAGATGAGCAGGTACACCTCTGCCGGCGAGCGCAAGTCGCCACGTCGCTCACGCGGCCCGGCCCATGCAGCGACCATGATGACGATGCTCCAGGGCAATGTTCCGGCGATCAACACCGGGACGTAGAAGAGCGGACCCTCGGGATGGCCGACCGCCGCCGTCGTGAATCGCTCCACGTGCTGCGTGTAGAAGAAGTAGCGCAGGAACTCCGGAGTTGCCCACGTGACCGCGACGAACCATGGGATCGCGATCGCGACGAACAAGGCCACCGGACGGAACGCGAGTGCCTGCCTGATCGAAGCAACGTCCCTCTGCATCAGGAAGAACGCGAGCGCGATGAAGCCGGGAAGAACGAGCGCCACGAGGCCCTTCGCGAGCAAGCCGAAGGCGGTCGCCCCCGCGAGGGCGACCGCCCAGCGTCCACGCTGCCCCCCGCCCTGCAGCCCCCACACTACAGCCAGCGTGGCCGTCGTACAGGCCGTCAACAGCATGTCGGTCGTGAGCGCCTGCGAGAAGAGAAAGAACAGCGGACTGGTCGCCAGCATGAGTGTCGCGATCCATGCGGCTCGCGTCCCGAACATCACGCGACCGAGGGCGAAGGTGAGCCCCACGGTGACGATCGCAGCACCCGCAGGCACCAGACGAGCAACGCCTTCGGAAGTACCCAGAGCGCGGAAGAGCAAGGCGACCAGCCAGTAGAGCAGCGGCGGCTTGTCGAAGTACTTGACGTGATGAAGGGTGGGGGTCACCCAGTCTCCGCTCAGCGCCATCTCTCGAGCGATCTCGGCGTAGCGACCCTCATCGGGATCTTGCAGCGGGTACCCGCCGAGACGGCCGAAGTAGCCGATGAGCAGAAGCCCGACGACGACGGCGGCGACGCCCATCCGCCCGATCACAGTCTAAGCACCCACCGCGCGCGCCGAGCTGGCGTTCGTCCGGTCGAGCTCCGAGTCCCAACCCACGACGTAGGCCGGACGCGCCCGGACCTCGTCGAGAATCTGTCCGACGTACAAGGCGACCAGAGCGATCGCCGTCAGTTGCAGACCTCCGATGGTCGCCATCGTCGCCGTGAAGGCAAGCGTCGCAGGTGCCGTGCCTTCTCTCGCGATCGCGCGGACGCCGAGCCCGGCGCCGACCAGCAACAGCGCGAGGCCGACGGCACCAACGGCCCGAAGGGGCAACGTGGAGCTCGACATCACGCCACGGAGCGCGAGCGCAAGGAGCCGGCGGTAGGTGAACTTGGATCTTCCCGCGAAGCGTGCCGGTCGGTCGTACGACACCTCGGCATGGCTGAATCCCGCCCAGCTCACGAGTCCGCGGACGTACTTCTCGCGCTCTCGCATCGCCACGAGCGCATCGAGAGCGCGGCGGTCGAGCAGACGATAGTCGCCGACGTCGACCGCCACGGGATGATCCGCGATGGTTCGGAGAGCGCGGTAGTAGAGCTTGATCGCGGAGCGTCGCAGCCATGACTCGCCCTGGCGAGAGGCTCTCCTGGCCGAAACCACGTCGTGTCCTGCCCGCCACGCAGCCACCAGCTCCGGGATCAGCTCGGGCGGGTCCTGGAGATCCGCATCCATCGTGATGACCGCCGCCCCGCACGCATGCTCCAGCCCAGCGACGATGGCCGCCTGGTGCCCGAAGTTGCGCGTCAGTGCGAGGACGCGAACCGAGTGCTCCCGCGCAAGCTCGTGCAGGAGCCGCAACGATCCGTCCGTCGAGCCGTCGTCGACGTACAGGATCTCGTACGAGACGTTCAGGGAGCCGATCACCGCGACGAGGCGGCGATGAAGCTCGGGGAGCGTCTGCTCCTCGTCATGGACCGGTAGAACGACGGAGAGCTGGCTGCGGAGATCGCGACCCCGTCGCGAAGCATCGTCGCGCATCTCTATCGCTCTTCCGTCGAGCGCGCGCCGGAAGGAAGCGGGCGGCGCTGCGACCGCTCGTGTTCGACGATTCGTGGAGCGACCGACTTTCCCGCCATCATGAGATCGAACGGTGTATCGATCTCGATCCAGGGCTCACCGGTGACCGAGATGGCGCTCACCTCGAAGCGCGAGAGAACCGGCCTGAAGGCGAGCTCGTAGTCACCGAGCGCGCTGCTGCCACTGATGATGTCGCTGGCGCTCGCGCGGAGAGCTTGCGCGGCACGCCGCTCGAGCTTCAGCAGGCCGAGAGATTCACCGAGCTGATCCCAGGTTTCCGGTGGAACCTCCCTGCCGATGTTCAGCACGCGACCTCTCCGGACCATGAGCATCATCTCTTCACCGCTCGCCACCGCCGACGAGTCCATGAGGAACGCGTTCGGAGACGTGTCATCCATCAGGCGATGCACCAACGAACCCGGCAGGAGAACGTCGGCGTCGGCGATGACGATGTCGTCGTCCAGATGGTCGCTGGCCTTGTGGAGAGAGCACACGCTTCCCAGGCGGTAGTCCTCGTTGACGACGAGCTCGACCGGCACGCCGGCCCCGAGCGCATCGAGCGCGAGCCGGATCTCACCGCGCAGATAGCCGACGACGCAGACGATCCTGTCCACCGATGCAAGCTCGAGCGCGCGCACCATCCGGACGAGCGTGCATCCGCCGTCGATCGGCAACGGCAACAAGCTCTTTGGACGGTCGGCGGTGAGCGGCCACATGCGTCGCCCGATGCCGGCCGCGAGAATGATGCCGGTCAAGACGCGTCCGTCCCATGCGAATGGGGAGCGGCCTCCGGCTCGTCGTGATGGTGGCTTGCGGCGCCAGGCTTCGGCGCGTGATGGTCGGCGCCGCCTTCGTGCGCGTGCGCGCTCCTCGGCATCATGCTGCGCAGCGCGTCGACTTCGTCCGCGGTGAAGCCCGGCAAGCGGCGGATCAGGTGCACCAGCTGCCAGCTGTCATCGGCGTTGCCGCTCTCGGCGTGCCCCCAGCCGGGCATGCCGGTGAAGCGAATGCCGTTCTCGATGATGAAGAAGATCTCGCCATCGGTCAGGGACTGAGTTCGTTCGTCGCGCATGTCCGGCGCCGGCGGATAGATCGCCGATCCGATCGGCGTCACGCCGCTTCCGTCGGCGGCATGGCAGATCGCGCAGTGATCGGCGTAGTGCGCCTTTGCGGAGGCAAGTGTCGCTGCGTCGTCGACGACGGGATTGGTCATTGACCGCGCGCGAGCGGGGATCGAGGCGAGCCGGACGCGGCGGGCGATCAACGTCTCGACCGCCGACGGCTTCGATCGAGCGCCGAAGCCGTCCGCGGCAGAGAAGACGAACCATACCCCCGCGACGACCACGACCAGCGCAAGGACGCCCATCCCCTGCAGGAAGAGCCCGACGGCGCGTGTCATCGCTAGACCTCGATGCCGTCACGCCGCAGATCCGCGGCGCGCGCCACGTTGGCGACCGTGCCGGCGGGGTGCTGGTACCAGCCAGGGTCGCGGTCGTAGCTTTCGAGCCGGTCGCGCACCTTCAGCACGTTCACGAGCCCACCCATCGAGATGAACCCGAACGGCCCGCTCTTACCCTTCATCGGGATGCTGTTCGGCGGTACCGGCATGTGCATCGGCTCGCCCATGCCGGTGGTTCCCATCGTCATGTACGCCGGCAACAGCGGTGTGATCTTTCGATCCAGGCCCGACGCATCCATCCCGACCATGTTCGGGAAGGCGTGGCCCATCTGGTTCATCACATGGTGCGTCATGTGGCAGTGCATCGCCCAGTCGCCCGGCGCGTCCGCGATGAACTCGATCTCGCGCGTCTGCCCGACGGCGACCAGCACCGTCGTCTCGGGCCACTGGGCAGAGAGCGGGATCTGCTCGCCATCGGTCGCCGTCACCCGGAAGTGCACACCGTGCAGGTGCATCGGGTGGTGATCCATCGCGCTCAGGTTGCCGAAGCGAATTCGGACCTTGTCACCGGTCTTCGCGACGAGCGGCCAGGTGCCGGGAAACGCCTTGCCGTTCATCGTGAGAACGTTGAAGCTGCTGTCCTCGATCGGATTGGGTCTCGACGTCCCGACCTCGACCGCGAACTCGCCGAGCATGATGGAGAAGTCGCGGTCCACGCGCTGCTCGGGCGCCGGATTGCGCGGGTGAACGATGAGCATCCCGGTGAGGCCCATCGCCATCTGCGTCATCTCGTCGTGGTGGGAATGAAACATGAACGAGCCATGCTGGCGGAAGGTCCACTCGTACAGGAACGTCTGACCCGGCCGGATGAGCGGCTGGTTCAAGCCGCCGACGCCGTCCATGCCATTCGGCAGGTAGATCCCATGCCAGTGCACGCTCGTCTCCGCTGCGAGACGGTTGGTCACGTAGATGCGGACGCGCTCACCTTCGACGGCCTCGATCGTCAGGCCGGCGACCTGTCCGTTGAAGCCCCAGCAGCTGGTCGTCAGCCCGGGCGCGAACTCGTGCTCGAGCGGGCCGATCACGAGGTGGAACACCTTGGCCCCATCGACGATCCGGAACGGAAGCGTGCCTCCGTTCGGCACGACGACGGGTGTGTAGTCCTTGCCTGGAAGACCCGGCGACAGCGGCGCGACGTCGATCGGGCCGCCGCTGTAGCTCTTCTCCCACCACTCGGCGTTGGTCATCTTGACGCCACCACCAGCGGGCGCGTCAGGCTCCGCCGTCGGCGTGCTCTCGGGCTGCGTGTCCGCTGCAGCCGCTTGTGTCACGAGCGCGCTCGCCAGCGAGCTGCCCACCACCGCGGCTCCGGAGAGCAGAACTTTGCGCCGCGTAGCCGCCTTCATCACAGACCTCCTTGGATGGTCGGGAACGGGAACCTTTGCAGGCCTTCGATCGGAGCCGAGGGTTGGATGAGAGCGTCGGATGGCGGTACGCGGCCGGCGAGGATCATCGTCAAGTCGGCCCGCGCGAGCCAGTACTCGCGAAGGCTGTCGACGTACCGCGCTGCGGATTCGATCTGCTGCTCGCGCGTGCGCAGCACCTCGATCGGGCTGATCTGCATGGCGTTGTACTGGAGCTGCGCCTGCTCGACGACCTTGGCCCGCACGGGCAGCTGGACGTCGCGATAGTAGAGCGCGCGATCACGGTAGCCTTGCACGCGGTCTCGTGCCGCGCGTGCCAGCGCCCTGATCCGGACCGCGAGCGCGTACCGCGCATCGAGCGCGCGCTGCAGCTCCGCCTGCGCGCGCGCGAGCCGCGCCTGCCCCTGGTCGAAGATCGGGATCGGGAGCAGCAGCGACGGACCGGGCTCCCAGTTCGGGGCCGAGCGATCGCCGCGCACACCGAGCAAGATCTCCGGGAACAGGACGCTGGCGCGATCGAGCCCGAGCTGCTCTCCAAGCGCGGCGATGCGGCTCTCGTCGGCCTTCAAGTCGAGGCTCGCCTCGATGGATCGTGCCTCGACCCGGTCGTCGTCCAGTGGCTCGGCGGGAGGATCGGGCAGCCGCGTGGCAGCGAGCGCCCACCCGGCGTCCTCGCCCCAGAGGCCGAGGATCGCATTGAGCTGCTCGTGGCTCGTTCGAACGGCGATCTCGGCCATCCGGACGTCGAGCTTGGACTCGTCGGCGAGCGCCTGCTCGCTTGCGAGGTCGAGCTCGGTGATGTTCCCCGCCTCTCGCAGCCGGCGTGCGAACTCGAACGACGCTGCCGTCGAGTCGGCGATCTGACGTCGCATCTCGAGCATCTGCACATCGGCCTGATGGTGACGGTAGGCCGTCTCCGCACGCCATGCGAGGTCGAGCACTGCTGCGGCCACTCGCAGCTGCGTCTCCTCCAAAGCGGCAGCCGCGACGCGCATGCGAAGCGGCGTGTAGAGCAGGTCGATGACGTCCATCGCGATCCCGAGCGCGACGTCGACGCCGCCACCTCCGATCGGGATTCCGACGCCGGCATCGAGAACCGGGTTGTGCAGCAGGCTCGCCTGGACGAGCGCAGCCTGCGCCACGCCGAGGTCCGCGTAGACGGCGCGCAGATCGCGGCTGTTGAGCAGCGCGATCCGGACCGCTTCGCCCTCGCCGAGGCCACCTTCGAGAAGAGTCCGGACCGTCTCGGCCGCCGCGACGTCGTCCTCGCCTCCGGGCGCCCAGGTGATCTCCTGCGTCGTGCGCTCCTTCACGATGGCCGCAACGGGCTCGAAGGCGCTGCGTGAGTCGACCGCGACGGCGCTGCACCCCGTCACGAGAGACACCACGCCGAGCGACAGGAGTGCGGCGAGTGCGCTTCGGGATCGAGAGGTGTTCATCAGTGACCCGTGTGATCCTACATCTGGTGGCCAGCGTGATCCGGCATGTCGCCACTCGAGCCCATCGGCATCTGGTGCCCCGCGTGGCTCGACATGTCGTGCCCCGCGCCCGGCGGCATCTGATGCCCGGCATGCGGCGACGCCGAGGCCACGCTGGACGCTTGCGGCGGGCGCTCGTTCAAGGCGACGGATACCGGCGGGGGCGGCGCAGCTGCCGCGCTCGGATTGGCTGGATGGTTCGGCGGCAAGGCCGGCAGAACGTACGCGGCGCATCCCGTGGCGACACCCACCACGGCGCAAGCGACCGCAACGAGCCCGATCCGTCGAGCGCGCTCCCGCCACACGACGGCGGCACAGACTTCTACCGACCGTCGGTCGTGCCTCGGACTGTGATCTGTTGTCATGGTGATGGGTTCCTCCCAAGGCAAGTTCGCCGTAGCCTCGTCGCTCTCCCGCGTCAGACTCGTTCGACCCATGCAGCGTCCCATCGACGACGAAGACGCAGCCAAGGCGAACGCATTACAGTCGTTGGGACCCGTGGCCATGGGGATGGCGAAGACGCCCGCCACGTGGACGGCGTCGAGCCGTCGGTGGCTGCCCGGCGGGGGAATGCAGGCGGGTCAAGGCCGATCGAGATCTACGACCTCTCCGTCTCTGGCAACGGCAGCGTTCCACCCAAGCTCGTGCGCCAAGGCCGTCGCGAGCGAGCGGGCAGGCGCTGCTTCACCATGCACCACGTAGGTCTTCGCGGGCGGCCGCCGGAATCCCCGCGCCCACCGAAGCAGCTCGCTTCGGTCGGCGTGGGCAGAGAAACCGTCGAGCGTTTCGATCGCGGCTCGCACGGGAACCGCCTGACCGTGAATCCGAACCTGGGTCGCTCCGTCGTGCAGCGCCCTCCCCCGCGTGCCCGCAGCCTGGAAGCCTGGAAGCAGCACGGTGTTGCGTGCGTCGGGCAATCGCTCCTTCAGGTGATGGAGGATTCGACCGCCGGTCGCCATGCCGCTAGCGGAGATGACGATCATTGGTCCGTCCCTGCGGTTCAGCTCCTTGGACTCCCTCGCGCTGCGAACGAGATGATACTGCTTGCAGCACAAGGGGCAGCGCTTCTCGTCCATCAGGAGCGCCATGTCCAGGTCGTGATCTTCGGGATGGTCGCAGTAGATGCGTGTCACGTCGATGGCCATCGGACTGTCGACGAAGGTGGGGAGAGACGGGATCCGGCCCTCGTCCTCCAGTCGACGGAGCGCCCAGATCAGCTCCTGCGTGCGGCCGACGGCGAAGGCGGGAACGAGGATCACACCACCACGGTCCGCAGTCGCGACGATGACCTTCGCCAGAAGCGAGATCGGATCTTCCGCGTGTACCCGGTCGCCGTAGGTCGACTCCACGAGCAGTACATCCGCCGCGGGGACCAGTTCAGGATCACGGAGAATGGGCCGGTCCCATCGTCCGAGATCGCCGGAGAACACGACACTGCGCTGCGGCGTTCCGTCGATCTCGACTTGAACGGTCGCCGACCCGAGGATGTGCCCGGCACGGCGCAACATCACGACCAACCCCTCGCCGACGGCGAACTTCTCGCCGTACGGGATGGTCTCGAGTAGCTGGATTGCGCTGGTTGCGTCGGCAATCGAAAACAAGGGGACAGCAGGGCGATGCTTGGAGTACCCGCGCCTGTTCGCGTAGCTCGCCTCCTCCTCCTGGAGGTGTGCGGCGTCGAGGAGGAGGATGCGCAACAGGTCTTTCGTCCCTGGCGTGCACCAGATCGGCCCACGAAACCCTTGCCGAACCAGCAGTGGAAGGGCACCCGAGTGGTCGAGGTGAGCGTGGCTCAAGACCACGGCATCGAGTCCGCGAGGATCGAACGGAAGGGGTTGACGGTTTCTCTCCCGCAACGCCCGGGGCCCCTGGAACATCCCGCAGTCCAGCAGGATCCGACGATCTCGAGAGGAAAGAAGATGCTTCGAGCCCGTGACCGTCTCAGCGGCGCCAAGGAACTGTAGTGACGTGCGAGAGCCCATCATGGGTGAGGTCGTTCGAACGCGGCGCTCTCGTCGAAGCGCGTGGCGCAGCTCTCGGAGCAGAACCACATTCGGACGCCGGCAAAGTCACGATGCGTAGCCGCACTCGAGGGCGTGATTGGCATTCCGCACACGGGATCGCGCTCGGTCGATGGCCCATCGACCTCACCGCCTACGCCGTCGCAGAAGCACGAGGGGCGACGATGATGCTCCTCTAGGTAGACGCGCAGGCACTCCTCGACGAGCCTCTGCGGTTTCTCGTCCGAGATCACTCGTGCCCCCGTCTCTTTGCGGCACGCCTCGAGGATCGACGGCGCGAGGTCGCTGACTCCGCCGGAGCCGGCAAGCAAGCCGATGAGCTTGCCCTCGTCGTAGGCAATCGCAAGTTCACCAAGGGTTCCGCTCCGCCCACCGATGAAGAGCACGATGTCCGACGAGCGGATGTTGACGACCTCCCTGCCCATCAGGCCGCTACCCGTGAAGATCAAGACGTCGTGGAAACTGGTCGGCGAGCGATACTTCCCGACGTGCTCTTCGAGACTCAAGCCTGGCGAGATGCCGATCACCTGCCCGCCCGACTGCTTCGCGCCACAGGCGGCAGCGAGAGGCAACCCTGGACACGCACCCGTGATGAGGACGCACCCAGCCTTCGCGATCTCGTTGCCGAGCTCGTGTGCCTTCGCGAGGACGGTCTTGGTCAGATCGCCAGTTGCCCCGCCCATGACACCGATCTTGATCGGCAAGTCTCGAGTCGCTACCGGGCGCGGCAGAGAAGTCTCGGCGTCAGGCATGGCTTCCGCCATGATCCCTACGAAGGTTGCCTGAGAGGCACTTCGTCCCGCTCACATGTCCCCGTCGCCGCCGGTCGTCGCACCCGTCGCGCCTTGGGCGCCGCCGCCCGTCTGCGGGTGCATCTTGTCCATGTGATCGTGCATCCCCTGCATGTGATCCTGCATTTTCGAATCGCTGGGACCGTGGCTTCCCGAGGTGCCCGATCCGTGCGGCTGCCCCTGTCCCGAATCGGCAGGCGACGGCTTCGGAGCCATGCCCCCACCCATCCCGCCATGCCCAGCTCCGCCCATCCCCATCTCGTCCATGTCGGCGAGCAGCAACGTCCGACCGTCACCGACGGGATCATCCGACTCGTGCTCATCCGAGGCGACGAGGGCCGCGGCTGCCGGCGACACCGTTGCCGTCACCCCGATCGACACCACGCATGCCGCCACGCCCAGAGCCGCCCAGAGCGTCCTCGTTCTGTTCATCTTGCCTCCGATCCTGGTTTCGAGTTCACGCGCTTCGTTGATCATGACGCACGCCGAAAGTCGGCGTTACACGCGTCGGCGACGGCGTCTCGCTGCCGCCGAGGACGGCGGCAGCCGCTCTCCGGCTCGCAGCCACACGGCGCACAACGATCCGCCGGGTCGCCGCCGCACGTCACGACCAGTCGAGCGCGAAATGCGTTGCGCGCGCGATGCAAGCGGACGCGTGCGTTCGTCGCGGTGATTCCAGCCCTGCGAGCCACTTCCTCGAGGGGTTGCCCGTCGACATCGACCATCTGGAGGATCGTCGAGTACGCCGGCTTCAAGCCGGCCAGTACCGCCGGGATGCACTCGCAATCCGGCCCGTGAGAATCGCGCTGCTGTGCAACGCTAGCGACGTCCAAGGCGAACTGGTTGAGCGTCCGGCGGTACGCCTGATCACGCCGCACATAGTCCACCGCAGCGTTGACGAGCACGCGACGGAACCACGCAGCAAATCGCTCCCGATCCTTGAGGGACTCGGATCGAGCAAGCGCATTCACGCAGGCGTTGTGCAGCACGTCGTTGGCGGCATGCCGGTCACCGACGAGCCGCGCGACCGTCGCAAGCCAACGGCCGCGGTTCGCGATCACGTCGCCGAGATCCTGCGGGGAGGGTGGCAACTCCGGACCCTTACCCGAAGCTGAACTCAACATCGACTCCTGCATCGAACTCGCCCTTTCTCCGGAAACACCGGACAGGCGGCCAGCTGATGCCGCGCCCGGGTCCGCTCGGAGCGGATCGTTGGCGCGGCAGAAGCGCGAACCTGGGGGCTAAGCCCCGCGTTCGCGACTCCGGCGTGCGAGTTCTAGCGGATCAGATCAGGAGCGTGACGTTCCGGAGGTACACCGGTGGCCCGTGACTTCGCGCGATGCGGTGGGCCTGATCGACGCGAGCAACACCCAGCGAGTGGGCGAAGGCGCCACGCGAGACGAGGGCTGGAAGGATCGTCAAATCGAGCTGCGAGATCGACGACGCGCTCGGGAATGCTGTCTTCCCTGTGATCTCGCAGCATGTACGGTCTGGAGGGCCGTGGTCGTCTGCGGAGCCGTGCTGCGAGTGATTCGCAGAGGCGTGGGCGGCGTGATCCGACGATGCGTGGGCGTGCGACCGCGTGGCTTCACGAGTCGCTTCCGACGGCAGGTGACACCCCCCCTCGAGGGAGCTCAAGCACCGAGCAGAGGTGTACGGGAACAACACGGCGACCACCGACCAGACGATCAGTCGGCGAACTGTTGCGGCCCGTCGCTGTGAGAAGATCCTCACGTAATCACCACTAGTCACGCGACCTACGTCGGTCAACCGGTCGCGTCCCTTGCTGCCGTTTCGCAAGCCTCCGTTGCTTCCAACTCGACGAGCTTGCTTCGCGCCCACGCGAAGCGGGCGGCGGAGAGTTTCCGATTCTCGAGAACCCGCCCCTGCCCCATTCCAGCGTCGCTCCGCTACCCACAGGGTAGCGGAGCGGGTCATTTGAGCGCGACTACTGTGCCCCTTGCGCCATCGCACGATGCTCCTTGGCCAGATCGTTGGCTTGCGCTGCGGCCTCCTTGTAGGAATCGACGAGCTTCTGGCAGTGCTTGACCATCTGCTCCTTCGTCGCACCACTGCCCTTCGGCAGCATGGGCATCCCTTGGTACCGCCTCAGCATCAGCTCGTGGCTCGCCACCTTCGCCTCGGCCGCCTTCGCCTCCTGCGCGTAGCTGGCGGCCATGGCGGCATGGTCCATCGGAGCATCGTCTTGTGCATGGATGGACGACGCAACCAGCAACATCGAAACAGCGACGGCCAACGTGAGACGCGTGATCCTCATGTCTTCTCCCTTCGCAATGGATGCTGGCCCAAGCCAGCAACGTTCATACCAACATTTACCGCCGGCCCGAAGCCGTTCCAGCGATCAGCGCAGCGTTCAACAGGCCCGGTTTGGCTACTTCGCGTCGGCTGCCGCTGCGCGATGGAGCTTTGCGAGGCTGGTCGCCTCAGACGCCGCCGATTCATAGGAATCGGCGAGCTTCTGGCAGTGCTTCGCCATGGGCGCGCCGGGAACGTTCAAGCCCTTCTGCGAGGCCGGTGCGTTCCGGTACCGACTCGCCATGAGGGAGTGCTCGGCAGCCTTCTTCTTTGCCTCCGCCGCCTCTCCGTCGTACGCACTCGCTGCCGAGGCGTGCTCGGCGGCAGTCATGGATGACGAACCATCCTCCGCTCGCGCGGGAACGATGAGCAGCGCGAACATCAATGCCGCCGTCAAAAAGGCCAACGTGAGAGACTTTCTCATCATGCGTAGCTCCCTCTGGACCTCGGGCAGCGTCCCTTTGCACAACCCGACCCCGATCCTGATGGGAATGACGCAAGAGGACAGCGGACGTTACAGTTGGGGGACGAACCTCGACATCGCGAAGCGCCTCCGCCGACGGGTACGACAGCACCACTCCTGCCGAGTGGTCCGCGGCTCCGGTGCTCAGCGGACCTCAACACGCCGCCCCGGCCGTCCGCAGCTGCACTCGAGGCAGCCGTGCTCGGCGCATGTTCCGCACGACGCGACCACCTGCTTTTTCAGTGCGGAGCGGGCGCGAAAAAGCCGCACCCCGGCGTTGCTTGCTGTGATCCCCTTCATCGCGGCAAAGTCCTTGATCGCCATGCCTTCGACGTCGACCCGCTCGAGTGCCTCGGCGTATTCAAGCTTGAGCACACTCGCAAGGGTGCGAACGCAGCCGCAGATCGCATCCTGTACCTCGGGCGGCGCAAGCTCGACTTCGACCTCGCGCGCGAACGCCGCCACCCCCCGCCGCGCCACGTCGGCGCGGCGGAAGTGATCGGTCACGGCATTGCGAAGAACGCGGTAGAACCAAGCGACCGCCGACTCGTCGCGCAGTTCGTCGGCGTGGGCGACCGCGCGACCGAACGCCGCTTGCAGGATGTCCTCTGCGACCTCGCGCGAGCCGACGCGCGACTCGAGGAAGCGGAGGAACGTGCGATGGTTGTCAACCAGCCTGCGAACCACGTCCGGTCCACTGGCGACGATGCCCTCCGTCGGTTCTCCGTCAGTGTTCATGGGAAATGGTCCTACACCCGGGCCGCACGAAGGCGAAGGCTGTTGGCAACGACGCTCACCGAGCTGACCGCCATCGCTGCGCTGGCGAGGATCGGGCTCAACAGCAGCCCGAACGTCGGGTACAGAACGCCCGCTGCCACGGGGATTCCAACCACGTTGTAGGCGAACGCCCAGAAGAGGTTCTGCTTCATCGTGCGCATCGTTCGGCGCGAGAGCGCGATCGCGGTCGCGACGCCGCTCAGATCGGCACCGATCAACGTCACGTCGCTCGCCTCGATTGCAACGTCGGTGCCCGTGCCGATCGCCAGACCAACGTCCGCTTGCGCGATTGCGGGGCCGTCGTTGATGCCGTCGCCCACCATGGCGACCACATGCCCATCCGCTTGCAGCCGCCGCACCTCGTCGACCTTGCCCTCCGGAAGCACCTCCGCGACGACGTGATCCACTCCGGCCAGGCGCGCGACCGCGTCCGCCGTGGCGCGGTTGTCGCCGGTCAGCATCACGACCTCGAGCCCGAGCGCGTGAAGCCGTGCGATCGCCGCTCGCGAGGTCGGCTTGATCGAGTCGGCGATCGCGAGCACGCCCGCGAGCACGCGGTCGACCGCAACGTACACCGGCGTCTGGCCGTCGCGCGCCCAGGCGTCGGCCCGAGCTTGGAGAGGAGAGACGTCGACGCCTTCGCTCGCGAGCAGCGCCGCGTTTCCAACAAGGACCGCGCGCCCGGCAACGACGCCACTCACACCACGTCCTGTGTGCGACGCGAAGCCATCGACCGGCAGGCGATCGACGCCCTGTTCGTCCGCTGTTCGCAACACCGCGTCGGCAAGCGGGTGCTCCGACTCGGACTCGACGCTTGCAACCAGCTCGAGAAGCTCGCCCCTGCTCCAAGCGCCCGCATGTACAGCGACCTCGGTGACCGAAGGCCGGCCCTCGGTCACCGTACCCGTCTTGTCCAGAACCACGGCCGTCACGCTGCCAGCACGCTGCAGCGGCTCACCACCCTTGATGAGCAGACCGCTCCGCGCGGCGCGCCCGGTCGCGACCATTACTGCCGTTGGGACCGCAAGGCCCATCGCACATGGACACGCGATGATCAGCACCGCGACCGCGGCCGCGATCGCGGGCACGAGAGAGCCGTCGCCGGCCGCGACCAGCCATGTGACGAACGTGGCGACGGCGATCGAGAGCACGACCGGCACGAACACTCCGCTGAATTGGTCCGCCAGCCGCTGGACCGGCGCGCGCGACGCCTGCGCGTCGCGCATCAGAGCGATGATGCGGGCGAGCGCACCATCGGCACCGAGGCGCTGCGCGCGGTAGCGGAACGCTCCGGTCCGGTTCACGGTCCCACCGATCACGGAGTCTCCCGGACCCTTCTCCACCGGCCGACTCTCGCCCGTGATCATCGACTCGTCGACGGCGCTTGCTCCGGACACGACCTCGCCGTCGACCGGCAGACGCTCCCCGGGCCGCACGATCACGACGTCGGAGAGCACGATGTCCGCGATCGGCACCTCGAGCTCGCCTCCGTCACGCACCACGCGCGCCCTGCTCGGCTGCAGGTGGGCGAGCGCCCGAAGCGCGCTCGAGGCGCGCCGCTTCGCGCGCGCCTCGAAGAGGTTGCCGAGGAGGATCAGTGCGACGATGAACACGACCGCCTCGTAGTAGACGTCGGGCGTCATGCCATGCGCGAGGAACCAGCCCGGCGCGAACGTCGCCGCAAGCGAGTACAGGAATGCGGCACCCGTGCCGACCGCCACGAGCGTGTTCATGTCGGCGGCGTGGTGGCGGAACGACGACCAAGCACGCAAGTAGAATTGCCGGCCTGGCCACGCCAGAGTACCTGCAGTCAAGAGCAGCAATGCGCCTTGCAACCAGGCGGCCTCGATCGCGTATAGCCATGGCATGCGCGCCGCGAGCCACGGGTCGAGCACGGCGTGCGTCCAGCGCAGCAACGGGTCGGCGGCGGCACCGTGATGTGATCCGGCGGACGCGCGCATCAGCGGCATGGAGACCACCATCGCGGCCGCGGCCGCAACGAGGCTCGCGAGGGCCTTGCGCGCAAGCGAGCGCTCCTCCGCGCCCTGCGCCTCCTCCTGCGCGGCGAGCGCGTCGACCTCCGCCGTGTCGGCGCCATCAGCCGGCGGAAGCTCGGTCCCGTACCCGACACTGCGGATCGCGTCCGCGAGCTGCTCAGGCGCGACACGGGCGGCGTCGTAGGTGACCGCGACGCTGCCGAGCAAGAGGTTCACCGCGGCCTCCGAAACCCCGGGCGTCTCCTCGAGCGCGCGCCGGACGTGCGCCGCGCACGACGCACAGGTCATGCCCGACACAGGCAGGGTCAGAGGGATCTCGGACGAAGTGATCATCGCCCACCCTCCGACGCCTCGACCGTCAGGCGACCGCGCAGCATCCGCATGCCGCATGTGAACTCGAACGTGCCGGGGTGCTCGGGGACGAAGTCGACCGTCGTAGTGCGATGCGCCGGCAGGAAGCGCTCGATCCCGAAGTCGGGCAGCACGACCTCTTCCGAGCAGGGCGACGTCTCGCGCCGGTCGAATACCAACCGCACGGGCAGCCCAGCGCGAACGCGAATGTCTGCCGGGTCGTACCCGCCTGCCACCACGATCGCGACCTCCTGCACACCGCCTCGTGCCGCTGCGCGTATCGTCGGACGACGTGCCAGCAGGAACCACCAGTTGATCCATGCGATCGTGAGCAACCCGCCTCCGATCGCGATCCAGTCCATCGTCTCCATGTGGGCCTCCGTCGCGGCGCACTTCATGTCGCCGCCGTCTGCCCATGCCTACGCGGACGTCGCGAGCGCATTACAGTGGCGGCGGTGGGTGGCGGCACGGGTGCCTGCATCAGCACGTGCCCCGTGCCGGACACCTTTGGCGCACGTCTGCCGAGGCAAGCGCTGCTCCGCCACCCACAGTCAGGTGGCGAGCGCAGCGCCCCGAAACAGATGTACGGCGCAGGCACGACGCTGAGCATGTGGACGAGGCAGCCACGCGCGATCACGATCGCAATCGGAGCGTGGATCTCGCTGCCGGGCTCGCCGACATCGAGCGCGAACGGGATCAGGAGGCTTGACCCGGTGAACACGCGGTGTAATTGCAACTACGTCTCATGATGACTCTTACCAGGACGTTCGCCACTCCCATGGTCAGGATCGCTGCCCTAGCGTTCCTCCTGGAGCTAGTCCTCGCTACACACGTGCATGCGGACGATCTCGCGAGTCCGACGACGTGCGCACCCTGCTCGGTCCCGCATGCAGGATCGACCGTCGCACCGATCACCGCGACGCAGACGGTCCTCCTCGTCACTCCTTGGATCGCTCCGCAGCCGCGAACGACCCCTCGCCACCGCGCTTCGAATCGCCCGGTCGGTCGCGCGCCGCCGTCGTCGCTGGCGCCCCTCCTAATCTGACCGGGCCGTCGTTGCTCGCCCCTCGCGGAGGGCCGACGGCCGCCGCGCCGTCCCCCTTCACGATCCGAGGAGATCAACGATGCAATCTCGCTCCAGGGCCGCGCGTCTCGATGGTCTCGAGACGCGCCCCCAAGTGCGCCCATTCCCTGTCGACTCCGGCCACACGATTGCTCGGACGAAGCGAACACGACCCGAGGCCGTCCCCCGCCCGATCGCAATGGCGGTTGCCTCAGTCGCGATAGCGGTCAGCTTCGGCTTCGGACCGCCACTGTGCGCTGCCGAGACAACCTACGAATCCCTAGGCGCGAGCGCAACGGATGCGAACGAGAATCAGAAGCCACTGGAGCAGGTAAAGCCGCCGGACGGCTCACGCGCCGCCACCGGCGATAGCTTCGACAAGCCGATGTCGTTTGGCCTCGACGAAGTCGTCGTGACCGCGAGCCCGTTGCTGAGGGCTCCTGACGAGCAGGCACAGCCGGTGTCCGTGCTGTCCGGACAGGAGCTGCTCTTCCGGCAGCAGCCGTCGCTCGGAGAGACGGTCTCCACGATGCCCGGCGTGAGCTCGACCTACTTCGGTCCGGGCGCGAGCCGTCCGGTCATCCGCGGCCTCGACGGGGACCGCATCCGCGTCCTGCAGAATGGCCTGGGCACCCTTGATGCCTCTGCCGCGAGTCCCGATCACGCGGTCAGCATCGACCCAATGATCATCGATCGCGTCGAGGTCGTCCGCGGTCCGGCGACGCTTCTGTATGGGCCGCAAGCCGTCGGCGGAGTGGTCAATACGCTCGACAACCGGATCCCGCGCGAGTTGCCGCCTAGCTCGATCGGCGGATCGCTCGAGACCCGTGGCGCATCGGTGGACGGCAGCTTCAGCGGTGCAGCGTTGCTCGAGGGCAAGGCAGGCAATCTCGCCTATCACCTCGATGGCTTCGGCTTGACGGCTGGCGATCTCAGCATTCCGGGCTTCGCGCGCTCGGCCCAGCTGCGTGCCGCCGATCCGCTGCCTCCGGGGGAGAAGGAAGCCAAGGGCACTTTGCAGAACAGCGCAATCTCGACCACCGGCTTTGCAACCGGACTCTCGTATGTCGGCGACTCGGGTTACATCGGCTTGGCACCATCGCTCTATCGCTCGAACTACGGAACGGTCGCCGAGCCTGACGTGACCATCGATCTCGCCGACAATCGGCTCGATCTCGCCGGCGCGCTAAACCAGCCACTCCCGCACGTCAAGACGCTACGCGGCAAGGTCGGATTGGTCGACTACCACCACACCGAGTTCGAGGGCGCCGAGCCCGGCACGGTGTTCAGGAACAAGGGCTACGAGGGGCGTCTCGAAGCGGTTCACGAACGCCTTGGACCGGCCGAGGGCGCGCTCGGCTTTCAGAGCTACCGCAGCGACTTCTCAGCGCTCGGCGAGGAAGCGTTTCTTCCCCCCACCGTCACCGAAGCGCAGTCGGGTTTCTTCTTCGAGGAGTTCGCGTTCGCGCCAATCACGTTCCAGCTCGGCGGCCGGATCGACTACACGACCATCGACTCGAGCACCGCTGAAGGTTTCGGTCCCGGTCAATCAAAGACCTTCGTCACCGGTAGTGGCTCCGGGGGCATCGTCTACTCGCTCGCCGAGGGCCAGTCGCTGGCACTCTCGGTCGCCTACACACAGCGACCGCCTACCGCGACGGAGCTGTTCGCGAACGGACCGCATGTAGCCACAGACGCCTTCGAGATCGGCGACGACGGGCTCGGCATGGAGCGCTCCCTTGGCTTGGACTTGACATACCGGCGCACCGCCGGTCCGTTCGTCGGCTCGCTCGGCGCCTTCTACAACCGCTTCTGGAACTTCATCACACTCCTGCCGACGGGTGAGGAGGAGGCCGAACTGCCGGTCTTCGTCTTCACCGGGCTGCCCGCACAGTTCGCGGGCGGCGAAGGTGAGCTCGCCTACCACATCATCGATACTGATACGGACCGACTGAGCGTCGAGGGCAGGATCGACTACGTGTGGGCGCAGGATCGTGACAATGGCGAGCCGCTTCCGCGAATCCCTCCGCTCCGCTTCGGCGCCAGCGTGATCTTTGAGCACAACGCGTTCGGCACGCAGCTCAGCGTGCTCCGTGCTCAGTCGCAGCACCGCGTCTCCGAGAACGAGCTGCCGACCGACGGCTACACGATGGTCAACCTGGGGTTCAGCTACGTCTTCGACGCGATCGGACCCGTCACGCCGCTGCTCTTCCTCCGGCTCAGCAATCTCGCCGACGAGACGGCTCGCAACTCGGCCTCGTTCCTGAAGGACATCGCACCGCTACCTGGACGAAGCATCTCGGGCGGCCTGCGCGTCGCCTTGTGAGGTCACGCACATGTCCGCCACGAGAGAGGTCGAGCTCGCAGCGCCAACCCCGCGGACAGCGATTCTCACCTGGCGGGCCCACGGTCAGGGTACGGGTCTTGCCGAAGACGACGGCACCAATTTTTGCCCGCATCTCGAGTTGAATGCCTCCCCTGATCAGGATTCCCGGCTTCGCGACGCGAGAGGTGGCTGCGATCATGACGAGCGGCGTCTCGGAGCCCGAGCTCCGCCAGCGACGTGAAGATCAAAGAGTGACGATCCTTCGCAGATCGTGCGTGGCGAGGTAGACGCCGGTCAATAACCGAAGACGACGGGGATCAACCATGCCGCGACGCTGCCGGCGAGCATCTGAACGGGAGGCGCACCTTCTTCGACGTTGGAGACCAGCGCAATGATTCGCGCGAACATGGTGTCCTGCCCCAGCCACCCGGCGCGTACGTCGAGCGCGCCCGACTCGACGACGGTGCCCGCCAGGACCGAGGCACCCGCACTTCCTTGTCGAGCGGCGGGCTCTCGCCCGTGTGGCTTCGTTCACGGTCCCTGACCGTGAACGATCGAGCCGTCCACGGTCATCCGCTCGCCGCCATGCACGAGAACGACATCACCGACCCGCAGCTCCTCGACGAGTACCATTCGCTCGGTCCCGTGCGCCCTGACGATCGCCGATCGCGGCACCGATCCGACCAGCGCCTTGGTCTCTGCTCGCGCGCGATTGTGACGACCATCTCAGTGCCAAGTTTGCGATGGCGGACGAGATCCACGAGGTGGTCTGGACGAGCGGCTGGAGTCCTACCACCATCCCGACCCAGAGAATCGCGAGCGGCACGATCTCGCGCCAGGAATGAAGCGGAATGGTTGCGTCGAACGCGATGCGCGCGAGCGCAAACTCGCGTGTCGCCCCCGCGATGTCAGTCGTTGGGCTGCATGACCTCGATGGCCTCTAGCTCCACCCCGCTCTTCCGGGCGGCTTCCGACACCAGGTCGCGCGAGATCGAACGATCTCCGGTCAGAGTCACAAGCATAGCGTCAGGCCTCTCCGGGATGTGCGCGGAGGTCCACCTGAGATGATCGATCATCGCCCCGCGCTGCCGGGTAAGCTCCCGCAACTCGATCGCCACGTCATCGACACGAGCGGCGTCCCAGAGGTCGCTGATGAACCGCACTCCGAACCGGCCTGGTGGCAGGGACACGCTGGAAAAGAGCAGAGGAGGTCGCTTCGACACGTTACGGACCAGAACTTCCTTGGCACCGTCATTCTCTATCCAGCGGTAGTCACCGATTCTCGGCACACCGACAGGCCAGAGGACAGCCCTCGGCCAACCTTCGCGAGCCGTCAAGTCATTCCAGAAGCTGCGCAGCCACGTCGCGTTGACACCTCCCATGAGCTCAGGTGCAACCTGCCATCTGACGACCACCAGAACGTCTCCGTTGCGCTTGAGCTGACTACCGATGTTCAAGCGAGTGAAGATCGCTGTGAGATCGGCCGCGACGGTCTCGTCGTACGGCCGCTCCCACGTGGTGAACATCTCGCCGGGCTCCCAGACGCCAAAGGGCGCGAGCGGCGATTCGCGAGCAGCGAGCTTGAGAACGAGGTCATTGCCCTTGAGGTGAAAATCAATCCCCTCAAACGCTTGTCGTCCGTCGTTGAACCCACAGCGAGCCGTCAGCGTGAAACGATCTCGGATCGCGACTACCGCCGGTTGGGCTCGTGGATCGAGACCTACAGCGAGCAAGCGCTCTACCGCCGGCAAGTTTTCAAGGATGGTCTGTGCCATCGGAAAGATGCTGGGGTCCCTTGCGGTTCGGGTGATTTCCAATCTCCATTTGAAGCGAGACAGAAAAGCCCCTGCTGGGAGCATGCCAATGCCCTTCATCATACTGGCCCAGAACATCGGAACATGGCTTGGGTGCTTCTTGAACTTGACCTCGACGCGAAGACGACTTGGACCCTCAACGAGCCAATCTGGCTCACCACCAAGCCGCAGAGCCTCACGCGGCACCCAGCCAAGAGTGATGAGGCGATCGAGAACGAGCCACTCCGCCTCGGACGAGTCCACGTCGCCGAGCAAGGCCAACGCGGACTTCGACTCGGGACGCTTCTCCTGGAACGGAGCGATCACTGGCCACTCGCCTTGCGCGGCAACGCGCAGGCGATCGAACAGTAGGCCGTAGAAGTCCAATCGCGTCCTTTGCCGCGGCAAACAGGCGAGCGTCGCCAGATCCTGGACGAGGTCGACAAGGATAGCTGCATCGCCCAGCAATCGGACAGTCTCCTGCAGGCGCTGCACGAGTGGCCGCAGCGACGGCTCGGACTCAAACTCAAGAACCCTGGCTCGCCAGTCCTGAGGAAGCGTGCGAACGAGATCCATACCGGCGGTCTAGCAACAGCAACCCATTGCAGCGATCGTCAGCGAAAAGTCGCCTCGCCTCTCCGGACGTGTCGTGCGGCTCGGTGCTGCCGCTTCTGGCGTCAGTCGATCGCGCGTAGCGCACCGAACCGGAGGTAGAGCGCCGGCACGACGAGCATGTTGAGCGCCGTCGACGACAGCAGTCCGCAAAGGATCACGATCGCCATCGGCGCCTGGATCTCGCTACCTGGCTCGCCCGCCTCGAGCGCGAGCGGGATCAGAGCGAGCCCCGCGGCGAGAGCGGTCATCAGGATGGGACTCAGTCGTTCGAGCGCGCCTCTTCGGACGGCGCGCTCGAGATCGGTTTCGCCTTCCTCCTCGACCAGGTGCCGGACGTGCGACACCAGCATGAGGCCGTTGCGTGTCGCGATGCCAAAGAGCGTGATGAACCCGATCAGCGACGCGACCGACAGCACGCCGCCGGATAGGAACACGCCCACGACGCCGCCGATGAGCGCGAGCGGCAGGTTCACGACGACGAGCAGCGCGTCGCGGGCAGACCGCAGCCCGACGATCAGCAGCACTACGATGCCGATCGTGACGAGAGCACCCAGCACCAGCAGGGTACGTGATGCCTCCGCCGCACTCTCGAACTGACCGCCGTATTCGACGTGGAAGCCGGCCGGCAGCATCACGTTTTGCTCGACGTTGGCGCGGATCTCGTCCACGACGCTTCCCAGGTCACGCCCGGAGACGTTGCACATGACCACGATCTTCCGCTGCACGTTCTCCCGCGAGATGCTGTTCGGGCCTTGGTCCTTGCGGACGTCCGCGACTGCGTGCAGCGGGATCTCTGCGCCGCCTGGGGCGGAGAGGCGCAGCTCGCGGATACGTTCCAGGTCCTTGCGCGCTTCGCCCGGGTAGCGCACGACCAGGTCGAAGGCCGCCTCACCTTCGCGAACACGTGAGACGACCTGTCCGCTGAACGCCGTCTCGATCACCTCGGCGGCGTCACGGACGTGGAGCCGATGTCGCGCGAGCGCGCTCCTGTCGAAGCGGATCGTCAAGAACGGGATGTCGGTCTGCTGCTCCGTCGACAGGTCGACGACGCCGGGCACGGTCTGCATCGCCCGACGTACCTGCTCCGCGAGACGCCGAAGCTCGTGCAGGTCCGTCCCGAAGATCTTGACGGCGATGTTGGCCCGCGTCCCGGACAGCATGTGGTCGATTCGGTGTGAGATCGGCTGGCCGATCGTCACGTTGGTGCCGGGCACGACCGACAGCGCGCGTCGCAGCGCGACGAGGAGCTCTTCCTTCGAGCGCTCCTTCATGCGGAGGCCGACATCGATCTCGGACGCGTTCACGTCCTGCGCGTGCTCGTCGAGCTCGGCGCGGCCGGTGCGCCGCGCCGTCGCGACGACCTCGGGGTGCTCGAGCAGGATCTCCTCGACGAGCTGACCGAGGCGGTTCGACTCCTCCAGCGACGTGCCTGGCAAAGTGACGACGCTCAAGGTCAGCGTGCCCTCGTTGAAGTCCGGCAGGAACGCTCTGCCCGCCAGCGTCAGCGCCACCAGCGCGACGACCAGCATCGCGACCGCCGCCACCGCGACCGCCTTCCAGTGCCGCAGCGCTGGCTCGAGCAGCGCCGCGTAGCGGGCCTTCAGCCAGAGAACGAGACGCGGCTCGTCGTGACCCGACGTGCTCTGCGACGCCAGCAGCTGCGCGCAGAGAGCCGGCGTGACGGTGAGCGCCACGGCGAGCGAGGCACCGAGCGACACCATGTAGGCGAAGCCGAGCGGTCGCAAAAGCCGGCCCTCGATTCCCGCGAGGAAGAAGAGCGGCAGGAACACGAGCAGGATGATCAACGTAGCGAAGACGATCGACGTCCGGATCTCGCGGCTCGCCTCGAAGACGACACGCAACGCCGATCGTCTCTCGGCCTCCCGCCGCCCGGCGTTCTCGCGCAGGCGACGCAGAACGTTCTCGACGTCGATGATCGCGTCGTCGACGAGCGCTCCCACCGCGATCGCCATGCCGCCCAACGTCATCGTGTTCACGGTCGCGCCGAGCGCCTGCAGCACGAGCACCGCGGTGAGCAGCGACAGGGGGATCGCTAGCACGGTGATCAGGGTCGCGCGCCAGCTGGCGAGGAAGAGGAACACGATCACCACCACGAGAAGCGCGCCGTCGCGCAGCGCGGCGGCGACGTTGCGCACGGACACGTCGATGAAGTCCGCCTGCCGGAAGATGCGGCTGTTGACCTTCATCCCGTCGGGCAACGACGCCTGGAGCGCCTTCAGCGCGGCGTCGAGGCGACGCGTCAGATCAAGCGTGTTTGTACCGGGCTGCTTCTGAATCCCGAGCACCACCGCCGGCTTCGCGTCGTGCGAGCCCTCGCCGCGCTTCAGCGCCGGCCCGGTGACGACCGTCGCGAGGTTGCGCACGAGCACCGGCACACCACCGCGATCGGCGACGAATGCATCCTCGATGTCCTTCGTCGAGAACACGCGACCGATTCCGTGGATCAAGTACTCCTGTCCGCCGTCCTGGTAGAAGCCCGCCGAGGTGTTCTCGTTCGTCGAGCGCAAGGCCTCGACGAGCTCGTTCACACCGATGTCGTACGCGGCGAGCCGCTCGGGGCTCGCGAGCACCTGGTACTGCTTGGTGTCGCCGCCAATCGGCACCACCTGCGAGACGCCGGGGATCGCGAGCAGACGGCGGCGAACCACCCAGTCCGCCGCCGTCTTGAGCTCCATCGGCGAGTGTTTCTCGGACGTGAGGGCGATGAACATGATCTCGCCCATGATCGACGAAATCGGCGCGAGCACGGGTCGCTCGACCTCGGGTGGCAGCGAGCCCTGCGCGAGCTGCAGCTTCTCCGCGACGATCTGCCGCGCCTGATAGATGTCCGTTCCCCACTCGAACTCGGCCCAGATCACCGCGATGCCGACGGCGGTTGCCGAGCGCAGGCGCCGCATGCCGGGCGCTCCGTTGAGCGCGGTCTCGATCGGGAACGTGATCAGCGCCTCGACCTCCTCGGGCGCCATCCCGTGCGCTTCCGCGATCACCGTGACCGACGGCGCGGTGAGGTCGGGGAACACGTCGACCGACATGCGCAGCGCCTCGTAGGTCCCCCACGCGAGCACGATCGCGGCGACCGCGCTCACGAGGAGGCGATGGCGGATCGAGGCCTCGATGATGCGATCGATCATCGGAGCGCCCAATCAGTGCGCGTGGCCATGCGCCGGTACCGCGCCGGACGCGGCGGCGAGGCGAACGGAGTAGGCACCCTTGGTCACGACGCGGTCGCCGGGCGCAAGTCCGCCTGTGACCTCGACGAGGTCGCCGTCGCGGACGCCGAGCGTCAAGCTTCGTCGCTCGAACGTCTCGCCACCTCGCTCGACGTACGCGACGCTCTCGCCACCCTCGTCGACGATTGCGGAGGTCGGGATCGCGAGCACGCTGCGCGCATCGCCGGTCAGCACGTTGACGTCGGCGAACATTCCGACGGCGAGGTTGCGGTCAGCGTTGGGCACCTCGAAGACCAGCGGCGCCGTGCGGCTGGCCGGATCGACGACACCCGGCTTCGCAACGATGCCGCTCTCCGCCACCTCGATCGCGGCACCGAGGCCTTCGATCTCGAACCACGCGCCGCGCACGTCGCGTACACGCGTCAGGTCGGCCTCCGGAATCCGCGCCTCGAGCCAGAGTCGACCGAGGTCGACGACCTCGAATAGGGTGCGACCCTCCTCGACGAACTCGCCCGGTGCGACCAGCGCCTCGACCAGTGTGCCGGCGATCGGCGATCGCACGACGACGCGCCCAGCGGGCTGCTCGTCCGTAGAACGGTGGATGCCCTGGTATTGACGCAGCCGGTGCTCGGCGGTCGCGAGGTCGGACGACGCGTCGCTCTCGGCGTGGCGCGCCTCGAGGACGCGCCGCTCGGGCACCGCGTTGCTGCCGTAGAGCGACTCGAGGCGCGACCGCTCCTTCTTCGCGAGGTCGAGGTCACGTCGCGCACGCTCGACGGCGCGCGCGAGCTCGCTCGGGTCGGTGTCCTCCGAAAGGCGCGGCGCGATCACCGAGAGGACGGTGTCAGGCGTAACAGACATGCCGACACGAGGTGTCTGGTTGGCAGGCGTGACGACGCGCCCGGTGAGCGGTGCCGCGATCTTCGCCTGGCCGTCGGAGCGCGCGCGCAGCACGCCGTGCGTGCGCAGCGAGGCCCGTAGCGTACGTTCGCTGACCGCTGCGGTCGCGAACGGGACGCGCCACTGCTGCTCCTTCAGAAACGTTATGCCGCCCGGCTCGTCCGGTTCGGATGTTCCGCTGCTCGCAGCGACGACGTCCGAATGAACCTGAACCGTGCCGAGGTCGTGTCGATCGCTGAAGCCGTCACCCTCGATCTCGATGCGGAGATCGCGCGGTCCCGCGTGGGCCGGCTTCGCGACCGGCCGGAAGATGCCGGGGACGGTCGTACTCACCACCTCGAAGCGCTCGTCGGCTGCTCCGGCCCCGGAGAGGACCACGGACACCCGGCCCGCGGAGAGCGGCTTGAACGAGTCGAGAAGCGTCACGTGCGCGGCGAACGGCGACTCGAGTCCGGCCACCAGCGTCGGAAACTCCACGAAGAGCTCGGTGCGATCGGTGAAGCGCGTCTCCGCGACCGTCGGCCGCTCGGACTCGACCTTCGCTTCGTGCGACGTGCAGCTGGCGGCTGCCGCGACGAGCACGGTCAAGAACATTGTGCCACAGGCGCTGCGAGAGATGGTCACGGGAGTTCTCCCACGGTTCGATCGAGCTCGATCCGCGCGCGTCGCGCGCTCATCTCGAGCTCCAGCGCCTGCAGCTCGGCATCGAGCGCACTGCGATGCGCGTCGAGGAGAACGAGCAAGTCCATCTCACCCGCTTCGTACGCGCGCTCGGCGCTGGCCATCAGCACCTCCGAGCCGCCAAGCGCGGATCGGCGAAACTCGATGGCGGTCGCGTGAAGGGTGCTCGCCTCGTGCCAGAGCCCACGCAGATCCGCCCGTGCGGTCTCGACGACCAGAGCCTTCTGCCCACGCGCTACGCGCTCACGGCCTTCCGCCTCGAAGCGCGCTCCTTGATCCTGATCGAGGACCGGAAGCGGGATCGACGCGCTCAAGAACGGCCCGCTGAATCTGTCCCGCTCGTCCTCGACGCTCTTCACACCCGCGCCGACCGTCACGTCTGGTAGCCACCAGCGCGCTGCGGCACTCCCCTCGAGCCGTGCGGCTTCGACGGATTCATCGAGAGCACGGACGTCCGGTCGCTCGTCGACGCGCCCGAGGAGCGCGTCGACGGCCGGGAGAGGCTCGCTCGGCAGCAGCTCGCCCCAGAGGGTGTCCCCGTCACGAGACGTGCCGATCAGCCCCAAAAGTTGCTCGCGGTTCCGTGCGAGGCTCGCTCGTTCGGTCGCGAGCCTCGCCCGCGCGGTGGCCTGCTCGCGCGCAATGCGCATCTCGTCGTAGCCCGACGCGTCGCCCGCGGTGCGGCGCTTGGTGACGATCTCGACGACACGCTCGCCTTGAAGGACCCACTGCTCCATTGCGGTGACACGACGCTGCTCGAGCAGCGTCGCGTAGAAGCGTTGCCGGATCGCCGCGCAGCGCTCGACGCGCAGATCCTCGCCGTCAGCCGCCGCGGCACGAACGCGGTGCTCCGCCGCGCGGCCACGGGTGCTACGGCGGCCCGCCATGTCGATCGTCTGCGCGACCCAGCCGTACTGCTCGGTCGTGCCCGCTCCCGTCGCCGTCTCTTCGCGCTGGTAGGAGAGCACGGGGTTTGGCCATCGCCGCGCGCGTTCGCGCTGCCCCTCCGCCTGCTGGACGCCGCCCGTCGCGACGTCGCCGATCGCGGACTCGGCGAGACCAAGCTGCACGGCTTCGCTCTCTGTGAGATTTGCAGCGATGGCGCTCCGATCTGCAACGAGCGCTGACAGCGACACACTCACGAGGATCACCGCAAAAGGCCGAGCGTCGATCGGTCTTTTGCGCGAACAGATGAATGCCGGAACGAGTTGCGCCATTGCATGACCTACTTGACGAGTGAAGTGAGCAGCGTCTCGACCGCGTGGTGGATCGGGAGCGCGAACGACGCGATGATCGCCAACGATCCGGCGATCCAGGCGAGGCGATGCCGACGCCGCGGCGCGATCGCCGGCGCGAGGAGCGCCTCGATGCGCGAGCCGACGTTGGCTTCACCGAACGCCAAGGCGAGCTGGTTCGGTTGCGCATTGGCCGCCAGGTGCTCGACGGCGAGGATCGCGTCCGCGACGCACAACGAGCTACCGACGGAGCGAGCAGCCTCGGCGTCGGCCGCGAGCTCCGTCGCGACGACTAGGTCCTCGAGCAGCAGCCGACGTACCTTCGGCGTGTGGAGCCGCGCGAGCACCGAGGCGACCGCGCGCTTTGCTACGTCTCGACGCCGCTCGTGCGCTCGTTCGTGCGCGATCACCGCCTCGAGGAGAGGCGCCGGAAGCTGCTCACGCAGTGCGTGCGAGACCAGTACGCGTGGTCGAAGAAGCCCGACCGTCAAGGCCAGCGGAAGCCCGCAGCGAACCCACCCGACGCGATGCTCGCCATCGGTCTCCGCGCGAGCGATGAGTGGCTCGATCGCACGATGGGCACTCCACAGTGCACGTGCTGCGCGCACAACGGCACGCAGCACGACGATGGCCAGCAGCGCGAGCGCCGACCAGACGACGGCGCTCCCTGCTCCTGCGGGCTGGTGGATCACACAGAGATGCACGTGGTGATCCGGATGGGTGACGCAGTGGTCCACAACTTCGTGGACGATGAGCGGCAGCAGCGACGGGAGCACGCATGCAATGGTCAGCGTCACCGCGAAGAGCAGCGGGAGCGCGATCCACGCGAGGATGAGGTCGACCCGCTCGGCGGCCGGTCGACGCAGGATCCGGGTCCGAACCCCCGGGTAGAGGAGCGCCGTCGAGATGGAGCCGCAGGCTGCGAAGAGCAGCGTTGCAAGGAGAACGAGCTGGAGGAGCGCCGGGGTCACTTCTTCGCTTCCCGTTCCTTGCGCTCGCTCACCAGGCGCTCGAGGCGGGTCAGCTCGCCGTGACCGACGCGCGCCGTCAGGTCCACGAACGCGGCAAGCACCGGCTCGAGCTTGCCGCCCAGGAGGTCGCGGACGACGCCGTGCATGACCTCTGCGCCGTACTCCTCACGCGAGACGCGGGGCGCGTAGACGTAGGCGTGGCTCACCTTCTCGCGCGTCAGCAAGCCCTTGCGGTGGAGGCGCTCGACGGTGGACTGCACCGTGTTCAACGTGATGCGACGAGGCTTGCCGATCGCGGCGAACACCGCCTTGGCGTCGGCACGACCCTCGTCCCAGAGATGCATCATCACTGCCCGCTCGAGGTCGCCTAGCGGGGTGGGAGTTTTGGGATCCGCCACAGGCGTGAGCGTAAGCGACCCAAAGACCGATTGTCAATCGGTCTTTGGGCGCGAGACTCGCAGGAGGCGCGTGAGCGGCAACGACGTGCCCCGAGCTGTGGTATCCGAGCGGGATGATCATCCTCTTGACGACGTCTTCAGCCCGTATGCGCGCAAGGTCCGCATTGCCCTCTACGATAAGGGTGTCCCGTTCGAGCGTGAGCGCGCGCTGCACGGCGACTGTAACCGCACCGACTTCATCGACGTGAACCCGCGCGCCGAGGTGCCGGCTCTCGTCGACGGCGACTTCTCTCTCTACGACTCGACCGTGATCTGCGAGTACCTCGATGATCGCTACCCCGAGCCGCCGCTTTACCCGAGCGATGCGCGGCTTCGGGCGAAGTGTCGTCTCATCGAGGACCTCGCCGACACGCAGCTCGACGCAGCCTTGTACGCCGTGACTGTGATCGAGTTCGGCCGCAACGAGCAGCACGCCGAGATCCGTGGGGCGGCCGCGCGCGATGTGGCGCGCATCTTCGACGATCTCGAGCGACACCTCGGCGAGTCGGACTACTTCTGCGGGACCTACTCGCTCGCGGACGTCGCGATGGTTCCGCATGTGGTCGTCGCGAGCTTCCTCGGCTTCGCGCCGGACGACAACCGACATCGCGGCCTCGTCGCTTGGCTCGGTCGCGTGCAGGAGCGGCCGGCCGTTGTCCGGGACAACGCCGACGTTCTCGAGACGCTGTCGCGCCTGCAGGCCGAGCAGCGCTCCGCGTTCGATCCGTACCGCGTCCAGTGGCGCAGCGATCGCCTCGAGTGGGTGATCAAGAATGGGTTCGCGGACTGGCTCGTCGACGAGATGCGAGCGGGACGCGCGTTCTTCCCGCTCCCCGTGGGTGCTTGACGAGAACCCGATCGGGCTATTCTGCACACGCCACGAGGAAGGTCGGCGATGGCGCTTCGACCCGAACATGCTCGAAGCCGGCCTGCGCGAGCATCTGCTCGACCTCGCCGTGGGAGTAGAAGCGGTACACCGTGTCGGGAAAGTTCTTGACGGATGCAGCTTCCATTGATCGGAACCCGAGGACGAAGCATCCACCGCGCCGGAGAACCCGGCGCAGCTCTGCGAGCTGCCGCACCGGGTCAGCCCAGAAGTACATCGTGTGAACCGCGACCGCCTTGTCGAACGTGTCGTCGCCAAACGGTAGCTCGCGGCTGTCGGCGCATGACAGTCGCACCCGCCCGCTCGCGATGAGCGGGCGGCAGAGCGCCGATGCGAGGGCATGCATCTTCGCCGAGTGATCGACTCCTTCGACGAAGCCGTCGGGGACCGCCCGCGCGAGCTCGAGGACGTTGTGTCCGTGGCCGAAGCCGAGCTCGAGCACGCGGTCGGTTGGCGCAAGCTCCAGCACGCGGCGGGCCGCGGCGTTCTCGGACGCGGTCTCACGGGCCATGATCCAAGCGATCGCGCCGCCGAGGATTCCGCTCGGCCGCGCGGACTGGCGCGCAATGAACTCCGGTCGGCGCATCTACGCGTCCCCGTGTTCGCGCAGCACCGCCCTCAGCCCGAGCCAGTACGTCACGCAGGCGCCCGCGACGGTGGTCGCGAAGCCGATCGTCAGCTCGTTGACCCCGGCGATGCAGCTCTGCGGGATGACGAAACCGAAGCCGATGACGACCGTGGGGACGACGAAGCCGACCAGCGGCATCAGGTGGCGCGGCTTCACGTTCCCGCTCCGTCGCGCGTGGTGGACGCGTGCTGCTCGCACACGCTCTGCTCCGCACCCACGCGGATCCAGGTGGTCGTGCGGCCGATCAGCGTGATGCCGAGATAGCCGCGCACGCGCAGCCGGTTCGGACCGTCGAGGGATGCAATGCAACGGTAGGTGCGGCCGCTGGTCGGGTCGTAGATGCTGCCCCCGCTCCAGCTGCCGGCATCGGCCTGTTCCGGCCGCAAGTTGCTGAGGATCTGAAGGCCGACGATCGAACGCTGCTGCATCGCCTCGTCGGAGTTCTGCCGGTCGGTCAGCGGGCAGCCGTTCTCGTCGAACGGCGATCGCAGCCACACGACCTCACCGCACAAGGCATCACCGCAGGGTGCGATCTCGATCTGAGCTGCACCACCCTCGGCGTACCAGCGCCCCTCTGCACTCGTCGCGTGAGCCACGGACGCGACGCTGAGGATGAGCAGAGCTGACAGGGCGGCAGCGGCGCGCGCTGCCTGCCGGGGCAGCGCGCGGGCCTTCGGGCGCATCCCGAACAGGAAGCGGCTGAGCGGCAGCTCGCGCACGACGAAGTGGTAGATCGCGAACGTGACGATCACGGATGCGGCGACGAGCAGGACGAACTTCGCGGCGATGCCGAGGGGCAGACGCACGATGAAGTACCCCGGCACGACGATCGCTGCCTGGTGAAGGATGTAGACCGGAAACGCCGCCTCGCTCAGGTAGTGGAGCGAGGCGTTCCCAAAGTTGAGGAAGCGGCGTGCGAGGCCGAGCGAGGCGAGCACGAAGCACCATCCCGCGACCGCGCTGCCGGCGAGCAGCGGCCACGGCGCGTCGTAGAGGCGCAGGACACCTCCGAGCAGCACACCGCACGTTGCCGTGCCGAGCACCAGCGCCCTTCGCCACTCGCGTTGCGCGACCTCTTCGAGCGCGGGATGCCGCGCGAGAAGGAAGCCCGCGAACAGGTACGTCGTGTAGTACGCGAAGTTCGCCCAGTCGTCATACAGGTTCTGGATGCCCGGCCAGTACGGACGAAGCACGAGCTGGACGATGGCAAGCGGAACGACTGGCGCGTACACCGCCAGCGTGGGCACGCGCTCGAACTCACCCGCGCGGCGCAGGAGGTAGGCGAACGCCGGCAGGTAGAGCAGCGTGAACGTGAACAGATACGCGACGAACCAGAGATGCGCCCAGGTGAAGCGCTCGAGCGTAAGGAAGCTCGGCAGGAACTGAAAGAACGACTCGTCGAAGGGCGCCGCGACCGGTAGTCCATCGGGGATCACGAGTCGGAAGCCCGCCTGCAGCGCAGGGCTCACGCGAAGGCCGACATGGTTGAGATCGAGTCCGCTCGACAGCTCCAGGTACTTGATCACCGGCATGAACAGCAGGCAGCTCGCAAGCAGCGGCACGGCGAGGCGGAGCGCACGCTCTCGCGCCACGCCGAGTGATCCGCGCGCGCGCAGCGACTGACAGAGGGACCAGCCCGCGAGAAGGAAGAAGAGCGGCATGTGCCACAAGCTGATGAAGCCGCAGACGAGGAGCATGTCGAACGAGAGGTCGGCGTTGCGGATGTGGTAGAATGGCGCCGGATTGAAGACCATCCCGACGTGGAACACGAAGAGCAGCAGCGTCGCGCCGACGCGCAACCAGTCGATGTCATAGCGGCGATCGGCGGCTCGAGTAGTCATGGCGCCTCCTTGGTTGTCAGAGCGCGGACGACGAACTGCACGACGGTCTCCCGTGCGATCTCCTCGCTGACGTGCTCGGGGCGGGAGTCGAAGTGGCGATGGACCGCCCAGAAGACGATGGTCTCGAGGACGAGGCGGGCGGTGGCGGTGACGTCCGGTACAGGTCCGATGAGACCGCGCATGGTCCGGGCCTTCAGGTAGTCGGCAAAGAGTTCCAGGAACCCTGCGCGCGCGCCTTCGAACCAGAGCTTGGCGAGTTCGGGATAGTCGCGGGCCGACTTGTCGATCAGCTTGATCCGTCGACGGTTCGCGGCGAGCTGGTCGTAGAACTCGCCCACGATCGTCGCTAGCTCGGTCGCCACGTTGTCGGTTCGCTTGCGCGAGAGGGCCGCGGTCAGAGCCGGGACACCTTGGTGACGCCGCAGCTCGTCGCGCACGTAGCGCAGCGTTGCGCCCGCCTTCGGCGACCGGACCGGGAAAGACACGCCGCTCGGAGCTGCCGGCCGCTGGTCCGCGTACCGGCAGACGAGGTCGAAGAGAGCCTCCTTGCTCTCGACGTAGAGGTAGAGAGTCCCCTTCGCGACGCCCATCGCGGCGGCCACGTCGGCCATCTGTGTCCGGCGGTAGCCTTGCTCGATGAACACGAGCGTCGCCGCATCGATGAGCCGCGCGAGCCGGTCGTCCGGGATCTGCCTGGCCATTGCGGTGACGCTATACTGACCGACCTGGTCAGTCAACTCGATTCAACGACAACGAGTCAATGCGTACAGTGGCAGCGCGAACGCGCCGCATGGAGGCAACCGAGTCGCGCCGTTCGAGCGCGGAGGTGCTCACCAAACCCACCATTGATCGTCGCACCGCTGCGTAGGTGGGCCGAACCGTCGAGAGGTACAGCTGGCGATCGCCGCAACAGCCGCACGGCGCGCTTGACCGAGGGCCAGGTAAGACGTCACTCGTTCGCGCTCTCGGCGAGCAGCACCGTGGAACCGCCGCACCATGAGGCCGTGCCCGACCTCGAAGGCCACCTCCCTAGCGGGCTGGCGCCGCGCTCTCAGCGCGCGCCGCTTGGACGTTCCCCCGGGATGGTGATTCCAGGGTGCATCTCAAACCCTTGCGACGATCGCGCGTTGCTGCGCCGCCTCAGTGCCCGTAGATCTCAGGACGTCTTACGGTTCAGGCGTCCCGACACGGATAGCCATCACGTCGCTAGACTAGAGCCGCCGCATACGTGCGCGGTGGCTACGGGTCAGCTCGTCGACGGGAGCGAGGCGGACGTCCCGGACGGGCGACTGTCAGTGGCGGCGCCGGTCGCAACAAGCGCCTCGGATCGACTTCGAGCGTCTCGGCAAGCCGCACCAGCATCGCGAGCGACATGTTCGTCCGGGCTCGCTCGACCTCCTGCAGGTACCTTGGCGCCACACGAGCCTCGTTGGCGAGCTGCTCCTGCGTCAAACCACGACGCTCCCGCAAGCGCCGCACGTTCGCAGCAACATGTCGGAGCCACGGTCCGAGCCGAGGGTCCTCGCCCATCGAGCGGGCAGTAGCGACGGCTTGCTTTCAAAAACACGATCTATTATACGTAAATTGTTGCCGCGACGTACGCTACTTCATCGCCCCTCGCCGCCGACAGCCGTTCATCCAGCCGGGCGCTGCGAGGTGCCACCACAACACCTCACAACCTGACCGGGCACGATGCGCCTCTCACCTCTTCGGCGGCTCCGATTGTCGGCTCACGTTAGCGACCCGAGGAGTTGGGCTGGCATGGCCCCGCTCACGCTGGTCATCGCTCTGGCGGCCTGTGACGCCTTCAACGCTGAGGCGTATGTGCAGTGCAACGGCGCTCTGACTGGCGTGACGTGCTCGGTGACGCGGCGAGCCGGGTCGGCTCGCGCGACGGCGTGCTGGGATGTCCGCTTCGCCTGCGCAAATGGACGCGTCTCTGCGGCGCGAGCATGCCATCGCGTCCCCGATGGTCGCGAGGCCATGTCCTCGCGGTTGATCGCCTGGAGCGACTTCAAGGACTTCGACGCTTGTGACGTGGTCGCCGCGACCAGCGTCGAAAACCTGACCATCGCGCCCGACTGATAGACCGCTTCCTCTGGTGCTTGACGAACTCGAGGATCGTCAATGGCTTCGCGCCCCGTCGACATCTTGACCTGTACACGATGCGGATCGCGTCGAACCCAGTCCGCGCGCGTTGCGCGTGCCGAAGGCACGTTGTTGACACGGCAGCTCACCCGATCTGTCTCGCTTGGGAGCGGCCTGTGGCGTAGTGGCCGCGTCGGCGGCGCCATCTGGTCGTCCACAGAGGAGTCCGCGAGCGTCTCCGAGACGCGAAGCGGGGTCGCCGATCTCGTTGAGCTTCCCGATGCGCCAACGCTGCACGGCGTCCGGCGCGATGTGCTGAAGCGGCTACGCGCGCTCCGCGCGTCAAACCAATGGCAACGTGACCCGGCCTGCTTTCGCAAACGGTACGGACTCGTCCTCATCGACCGAGCGAAGGCATACGCTCGAGCCGACGCCGAGCTGCGGCGTCAGCTCCGAGTGCATGAGCTGTTGCGCACCCACTGGAACAGACTCATGCTCTGCCGGCAGTGCGGAAACATCTACGATCCCTACCTGTACGACGAGCTCGTCAACGAGGGCCGGCGCCTCTACGAAACCGGTGAGCGCCGCACTGGATCAACCCACCTCGACGAGACGCTCGCCGACTACGGGGAGCGTGTGCAGAACGTCGAGGCGCGTCTTCTGCGCGGGGACGAACCCGGCGAAGCTATCGCCGTCCTGCAGCAGCTGTCCGCGGCCGTCCAGGTCAGCGAGCTTGGTCCTGCCGTTCGTGGTGGCGTCGTCTCTCCCGTCGTTCACGCGCGCCTGTTTCACCTCGCCAACAGGCTCCTTGTCGCGTCGTTCGAAGGCTACGCGCGACGCTACCGCGAATCGAGCGCAATCGTGCAACGAGCCGTCGAAGCAGCGTTCCTTGACGAGGCATCGCGCGCGCCGCTGCTCGTGAAACTGGACGCCGCGGAGGCGGTGGTCGGGCAGGCGCTCCACAAGGCCCGACGAGATTTCGAGACGGTAGGCCTCACGCAGCAGATCGACATCGACCTGTCCGCGTTCGATCGGTCCTCCAAGATCATCGACGAGGTCATCCTCGTCGGGCCGGTGGCAGTCAGGTATCGCGCACTGACACGCGCCAAGCGGGTCGAACACGAGACGCATCACTAGCAGGGGCGGTCGCGCGCTCGGGACGCGCGACCGCAGAACCAACGGCTGGCGGGCGGCTCTCGCTATTGTCTTGGCGGGCACGCTGTCGTCGGGATGTCTCGATTTCGCCAAGGGTGTGCAGCGAGCGAAGTACGACTATCGCGCGGCGCGGAGGATCTGCCACGCCACGCGCGTAGACCGACAGGTGTGCATGGATACCGTCGATGAGGCGTACAAGCACGGCGCCGACCCCACGACGTACGTCCCGGAGCACGAGCGCCAACGTATCGAGCAGCAACGTCGTGAGGAGGAAGAACGGCGACAGCGTATCCTCGAGCGCTGCCCGACCGCGCAAAACCTCATCGCGAGAGCATTCGCGAAGCAGGTCTACGCCGAGGCGTACAAGATCGCGAGGGAGAGCGAGGGCGTGTGCCCCAACAGCGAGGCGATTCGCGCCACACTTGCTGGCGAGATCCGGATGATGTCGCCGAGCGAGGTGGCGCGCGCCGGCAGCGCCGAGGTCGCGCGGCTCTACTGGCGTCCGGTCGGGATCCTGGACTGGATGGACGCCGCAGCGCGAGGGACGTTCATTGCCGATCGCGGAGTGTACATCCCAGGCACGGTCGAGCAGCAGTTCGACAACTACGCAGTTCTCGAGGTCAGCGAGACGATCCGCGTAGTGCTGCGGCTCGATCGCAGGCGCCTCTTTCAAGAAGGGCAGCCGCTGTACGTCATTGGACGCTTTGCTGAGATGGGCCGGTTCACAACGGCGTTCGGTGTTCGCACGGATCTGCCGGTGTTCGACCTCGTTTACCACTGAGCGGACCCGGCCGCGCACTACCTTGTGGGACGGTATCGGGGGCGCGGGCCAACCCGGGGCCGAGGGGAGAGCGCTCGCCGCCCAGGTGCGTTCCGAGAAGGACGGTGACGGGATCGCTCGTCGAGAGATGGGACGCTAGCCATTCATCATCGTGCGGATGCGCTTGCGCTCCCCGAGCCTCGGATGGTGGTGGCCGGACACGTGCGGTGCAGATCGTTTGTGCAGTGTAGCGATCCGCGCCGCCGCGATCGCGGCGGCCCTTGACCGTCGTCGATACCGGCTCCTCCAGAAGCGTTGAGCTGCCTGGACATTGCCGGGCGAGAACTGCGACGCGTCTACGAACGGCGCCGTAGAAACATCCGCAATCCCCCGAAACCGCTCCTGCTACTTTCCAAGGCCGGAACAGCCCGAGTTGGCCGTTCGCGGTATCGAGCCCCTCGCGATCGACGACTACTCACAACCATTGGCTGAGCTGGAGTCGTTCGACCACGCAACCCGCTCACGAGCACTGTCGCTCCTCGGCCTTGGGGCCTCGTCGCGACCATGGAAACCCGTGGTGAACCTCCGCGGCATGTCGAACGCGAGGCAATTGCGGCGCCGCTCGGACTTCCAGACGAGCCGGTCAACGGCGCGCCCCCGGCCACTGCTGAGAGCTGACATCATGTCCCATCCGCGCGGCGAGCGTTCTCGACGCGCACCGCCGGTGAGCCGCCCGCGGACCGATCGGTCGCGCGTGACGGCCAACTCGACAATTCGCCGGCGCGAGAGCTGGCAGCCTCGATCGCGGGCACTGCTCGGGCACTAAGCAGTGACTCGATCGATTAGGAAGAGACGTCGGGCGCCCAAGTCCGCCACCACGACCACCCGCAGCCGCGTGGGGCAGCGAGATCGCGGGATCTTCCCGCCGGACGGGTCATCGCACTCGGCCGCGCGTCCCCAGTTCTCTCACATGACCGGGACCATCAGACCCAGCGGCAGGTCGAGTGGGAAGCCGCAGTCCTCGCGAACCAGCTCGAGCGCGGCCGAGATCGCCGTCGCCGCGTTCTCGCTCGAGAGCGGCTTCTTCTCTTGGTGAGCGATCGCGTTCCGCCAAGATCTCACGGTGTCGATCGTCTTGAGCTGGTCCAGGGAGAGGCGGTCCGCTAGCTCGAGGAGATTCGTCACGACGCTGGCCGGATAGTCTCGACCCTTCATTTTGTCCCTGCGATCGGAGTTGATGCGCCTGCGACCGCCGCCCAGGTCGGCGTCCTTGCCCTCGATCCAGTCCATCCATCTCTCGTTGGCTATGTCCTCGATGACGAACCAGGAGAGCAGGATGGCAAGCGAAGCGTTGCCCAGCTGGTACTCGCCGAGCGCGCGCGAGAGAGTGGCCAACCGTCGACGAAGGAGAGGGCGCGCGCGAGCAACCGCCATCTGAGGGCCAACTTCGGCGACCGTTGAAACGTCAAGCTGTTGAGCCATGAAGAGCTGTGCGGCCGTCACTCGCGGGTCCATCAAGTCGAAGGCCACGTGGTAGATCCCGCTGAAGCCGTCGAGAGAAGTTCCGCCCATCTCGACTCTGCCCGCACCATCGATCGTCGGTCGGAAGACCTCTCGGTTGGTGAGAGGGAACAGCGTAAAGAGGGCGATGTTGGTGTGACGGTATACGCAACTCAGTAGGATCAACGCCAAGCAGGTCGAGTGTTCGAGGTACTCCTGCCACCTCGACAGCATGGCATCGATGGAGGGGGAGGGGTCCGCGGCTCTGTCGTCCGCAATCCCACGTTCGAGCGACTCAACGCGAAGCATGACCAATCCATCTCGACGAACGCAGATCTCAAGCTCCGCATCGTTCCAAGCAAAGCCGACCTCTCGCGAACGGGCGAGGAACGGCGTTCTGATCGCCGGGTCGTCGATGACTCCCGGAACGGATTCCGGCCTCGGACCGAGCCAGAAGTGCCGGCTCATGAAGAACCCGATGTAGTGGCGCTTGGGCGCCTCCCCTGCTGACGCTTGCACGGCGGCCGCGGTCACGGTCTCTCCTTTCGCTGCGACGTGTTCGGCTTCCGAATCGCGAGTAGGTTCGTCTCTCATCGAGCGTCCCGGGTCTGTACGACCGGCGCCGCCAGCCACGCTGAGGACCGGCATGGTCGTGTTGTAGCGATCGAGCGCAACGCCGACGAGGCCCTCCTTGGCACAACGGCCGCGACGACAGCCTGTGACCGCACGCTACGTCGTCGAGCTTGTGGCGCCCACACTGGTCGATCGCGTCGTGGACCTTCCGATCCCTCGCGATGAGATGCGGATCGTTGCGGCCTCAGCTCCGCTCCTTCCGCACAGACGGGATGCTTGGCCGTATTAGGCGTCGTTACCTGGGAGCCTCGCGGCAACGGTCAGGCGACCCAACCCAAGACGGGCGGCGCGCCGTCGCAGGCGCGCCGCCACGATCCTGCAACAGAGATCTCGCTGCGCACAGCGTCAGAGGCCCGGCACCTACGTTCTGACGAAGTCGGGTCAGCCAGCTCTTTCGCGACGGCTCGATTTTTTGCAGGATCGTCTCCCGATGCATCTCCGCCGGCTCAGGCTGACGAACTTCCGCTCTTGTGCCTCGACCGATGTGCGCTTCGACAAGACGCTGACGGTGCTCGCGGGTGAGAACAACGGAGGGAAGACCAACGTCATCGACGCGCTTCGCCTCGTCACCGCACCGTCCGACGAGCGACGTACGCGGTTCGTTCGACCGGATGACGTTCGCGTGGGAGCCACCGACCTCAAGCTCGAGATCGAGTTCGAGGCGCTTGACCCTGCGCAATGCGGGATCTTCTTCAGCGCGCTGTCGTCGAACGCCGCGACCGACGCGTCCTGGCAGTTCGCGTGGGCGCCACCAACGGGAGCGGCCCGCCGGAGATCGCCGACCTGGACGGTTGGTCCACGCGCGCAGCCCGAGACCGAACCAGAGATCCGGGACTTCATCCGACACGTTCACTTGCCAGCACTACGCGATGCCGACCGCGACCTCGCATCGAGTAGCCCGGGGCGGATCGAGTTCCTCCTTCGGCAGCTTCTCTTCGGCAAAGACGACGAGCGCGATGCGCTTCTCGCAAGTGTTCGGGCGGCCTCCAATGATGTCCTCAGCCAGCCGCCGCTGGACGAGGCACAGAATCGCGTCCGGAGCGCATTCACCCCCCTTGCAGCCGGCTTCCACCCTCATGACGCTCACCTGCGCTTCGTCGATCCGACTCTCGTCGGCCTTGCTCGCGATCTTCGATTCACGCTGACCCAGGAGGGCATCGATCCGGCGAGGCTGGCACAGACCGGCCTCGGCTACTCGAACCTGCTCTACCTCGCGACCGTGCTCGTGGAGCTGGAGGCCGCAAAGGACGCCGAGCTGACGCTGCTTCTCGTCGAGGAGCCTGAGGCGCATCTCCACCCGCAGCTTCAACGCTCGGTCCTTGAGTTGCTTGAACGCCGTGCGGAGGAGTCAGCACGACCCTCGGTACCCGGAGCACATGCGGGTCAGATCCAGGTCGTCGTGACGACGCACTCGCCAAACCTCACGGCCGCGACCTTTGTTCGTCGCATCGTCGTGCTTCGCGGCTGCTCTCCGGCGGCGGCAATGGCGCCTGCAGCAGTCGAGCCCGAGAGGGAAGCATCAGCGGAGGACGTCGCGGCATCGACGGCCGCAGCGCCCGCCGAGGCCCAGCCGCCGAAGACACCAGACGAGGCAGGAGCTGAGAACGCAGCCACGCCTACGCCTTCTGCACCAGCTGGGCCAGGATCGGCCGCACTATCGCCTGCGCCGCTCAGCGAGACGGTGGCGATCGCAATCGCGGCGCTCGGCCTAACCGACGCCGCTCAGCGCAAGATCGACCGGTATCTCGACGTGACGAAGGCCTCGTTGCTGTTCGCGCAACGCGTGTTGCTGGTGGAGGGAATCGCGGAGGCGCTGCTCATGCCGGCGTTCGCTTCGTGCGTCCTCACCACGGAGGAGCGAGAGCGCTTCCGGTCTGCCGCGGTGATCGCGATCGACGGCGTCGACTTTGAACCGTACATCCGCCTCTTGCTCGGCTCCGCGGGGTCGTCCACAGCGCGGCTTGCTGATGCAGTGGTCGTGCTGACCGACGAGGACCCCGTCGAGCCTGATGACGTGGCCCACGTTGTCGAACCAGACACGGCGACGATGACGACGATCGGTGCGGAGCCTGCTGCTACGGACTCGGTGGCACCCGCCGTCGCGCCGACGAAGCCGCCCGCAGGCGAGTCTCGCGCGAGCGAGCTAGGAGCGCTTGCCGCGAAGCTCGAGGCTGGGGATCGGCTCCAAATCGTGATCACACCGCACACGCTCGAGGCCTCGCTCATCTCGGATCCGATGACCGGCCAAGCGGCGCTCGATGTGCTCAAGGAGGCGTTCGTCGCGTGCGCCGGACCAAGGGGCCGCGCGGCTCGGACGAGTGAGTGGCAGACGCGGATCGCGAGCCTGCCACCTACCAAGCGTGGTTGTGCGCTCGTTGAGTGGATGAGCACGACGAAGACACGCAAGGGAGACTTCGCTCAGGTGTTGGTCGCGCTAATCGAGCGCGACCAACACGAAGGCAGGACCTTCGCTGTTCCCCCTCACATCGCCATGGCGCTGCGAGCCCTCGTCGCGATTCGATGAAGCTGACTCCAGAGCAACTCGACATCGTCGAGTCCAAGGGCAACCTGTACGTCCGTGCGTGCCCGGGGGCGGGCAAGACTCGAACGCTCGTCGAGTTCGCGATCCGCGTCACCGAGGGCGCCCCGCGCCTGGGCGTAGCGTTTCTCTCGTTCACCAACGCAGCAGCATCAGAAGTGCGGACGCGGCTCTCCACGAAGGCGCCGCAGCTTCTACGCCCGCCGCACTTCGTGGGCACATTCGACTCGTTCCTGATCCGGCACGTGCTGGGTCCTGACGGGCTGGAGCTTTCGGCGGGAACCCGAGTGCAGTTCCGCGAGACCTGGGGGGAGCGGATCGGCTTCAAAGCTGTGAAGGGCGGGGTCTCCATGGACTTGTTCGTGCCGGACGGCAACGGCGTTCGTCTTGACGTCGCGCGCGCCGGGCAGGACTACCCGGCGCGCGCCGCTCTTCGGGGTATGACCAACACGACTCGGAAGACACTGGAAGGGCTTGCGCAGAGCCGCATTGACACAGCGCTCCGGCGGGGAGTTGCGACCGCTCCGTTCCTGCGGGCGGAGGCCGCACGTCGCCTTACAGACGGTGTGACCGCAGGACGTGCGGCGGCTCGGTTCGCCTTCGTTCTCGTCGACGAAGCGCAGGACTGCGATGCTCTCGATCTCCAAATCGTGACGTCGCTACGGGATGCTGGATGCCGATGCATCGTCGTCGCCGACCCCGAGCAGGGCATCTTCCGTTTCCGGGGAGCAGACCCGGCAGCCCTCGGAAATCTCGGCCACGCCGAACTCCCGCTAACCGGAAATTTCCGATCTACGAGCTCGATCTGTGCAGCGAGCGCCACTCTTAGGGCCTCGGGGCTTCCACCCGACACCCCGATGGGGGAGGAACGTGCAGATCAACCCGTTGTGCTGCTTACCTACGAAGGCAAGCTCGGCACGCACGTCGGCGAAGCGTTCATCCGCCTGCTGAGCGACCATCGGATTGCCGCTACCGACGCCGTCATCGTCGCACACCAGGAGGAGGTTGCCCACAGCGCTGTCGGAGTCACCGCAGTGCGCGGCTCGAACAGCCAAGGGGCAGTCATCGCGCGCGCCGTCGCGCCAAGCGCTTCGACGGACGACCGCGACGCGGGCGTCGAACTGATCGTCGAGGTTCTCACCGCCTCGCTCGGCAACATCGTGCTGAGCGAGGCTCTCAAGCGCTGGTGCCGCACTACTGCGCGACAGACCCTGGGCAGGGCTGCTTCCGCCGACCCTGCGCGTGGCCCATGTAAGCGAATGCGCGATGCGCTTGCGTCGATTCGTCCTCTCGACGGGATGCCGTTCGTGGAAGCGCCGCAGAAGCGGTTCAGAGCGCAAGATCCGAAGGAGCCCAAACACGCTGGCGTGCCAACTTCCGCGCCGCCGCTTGCGTGCTCGACCGTCCATGGCGTCAAGGGCCGAGAGTTTGACGCTGTTCTCGTCCTCATTCCGAACAACTCTCACCTGCCCGGTCTGATCGATGCGTGGCGCCGTCGTGACTTTGCCCATGAAGGCCGAGCGGTCATCTACGTTGCCGCTACTCGCGCGCGTCACGTGTTGGCGCTCGCGGTGCCGCGAAACGCGTCTGCGGAGGTCGCGCGCCTTCTTCGCAGCCAAGGGGCGACCGTCGTAGAGACGGACTGCTGATGCAGCAGGGGGCTCGGGGCACGCTCGATTGATCACTCCGGGCCGACGAGCCAACACGCGCGCTGCTACTGTGAGCCGCACGGCCGCTCACCATCACGCTCGCCAACAGCGATCGCTCTCAACGTCGTTGCCGCTTCTTCCTTCGGTCTCGCGGCCTCTGATCTTCGCCAACAGAGATGTTCAATGCTCCTGCCGTTGCTTCCGGCATGTTCCCAACGACCAGACGATAGTCGATCTTGAAGTTACCGACCTCCTCCGGTGCCTTGAACACAACGTAAACTTCACCAAGGCGCTCCGCGGAGAGGTGCTTTAGCCGGTGGACGTGGAACGTCGCTCGGTCGATGTCGAAACCTTCCTCGAGGAAAGGACCCGACACGTTGGGCTCTGGCTCCGGCGCGTAAGCAGGCCGGAACGGCGGGATGGTCAGGCCATCAAAGTCGCGATCGAGGGACATCACACCCGGTTTCCGAGGCGGGACTGGCGGTGTCGGTCCCGTTGGCAACTCGGCTAGCCCTACAGTGTTCTTCGGAAGCGTCAGCTCGACAGTGACATCCTCGGCGGGCGCCGAGCCGTCGTTACACAGCACGATCTTGGCGCAGAGAGCGCTCGCCAAGAGATCGCGGTGCTCTACGAGCTGTGGGATGTAGCGGGCTTCGTACTCATCGAGGTACTTCGTGAGCGCTTCGTTGTAGTCGCTGATCTGTTCGTCAGACGGTTGGTACCGGTAGGCACCAACCGCTCGGCCCAAAGTGAGCTGACTTCGCATGATGGCGTCGATGGCATCATCGGCCTTGGCGCCTGCCATCTCTGATCGAACCCGCATGCACGGGTGCCTGTCCTTCGCGCTGCGGAGAAGCCTCTGGCGCAGTTCGTCGGTGACGCGCTCCACCGCTGGCATCGCCAGTTTGAACGGAGGCTTCTGACCATGCAGAGCGACAACAAGTCGTGGAGACGCATCGCGGTAGATCGCGAGCTGCCGCTTGAGCTCCCGGTTTTCGACGTCGACAGGATCACGCTCGTCGGCCAGTCGAAACCGCTCGTGGAGTCGGACAACTTCCACCCCATGCTGCCGCGCGTGAAGTTCCAACCCCAAATCAGCAGTTACAACGAACGGGACGCTGCCCGGATTGGCGTTACCAAAGTCGATGACCGCTGCCAGCAACTGGTCGTCCGGGAATGTGGAATCGAGGTCGTAGTCAGCGAAAGCGATCGCGGGCTTGGCAAAAGACCAGAGTAGAGAAGTTCGTTCGCGGAGCGCGATGTGCCCCCCGCCCGCGTCAAGGATGTCACGCAAGCGCTGGACAACCGCGCTTGCACGGCTCCGCAAGTGCTTCTTCGGATGGAGACTCTTGTGCTTGTCGAGCTCACGGACGACGCTGCGCGCTACGACCAAGGTCACTTCGCTGCCCACTATCTCGCACCAGTCGATCTCTGCGATCCACCGGAAGTGCATGAAGATGTTGGTATCCGGAAAGAGGTACTTCACCACTGTCTGCGCTCCATCCGCGGGCGCGATCATAGCGACCAAGGCCACTGTCGACACGCATCGCCAGGCTCACGGGCGGTGCACCCGTTAAAGCGCACCGCCCGTGGCACCGTTGTGTCAGGCGCACACGATCAGGTCGAGGGCCATGCTGTCCCATCGCACCATCGCAGCGCGACGTCCCTACGCCGGACCACCTGATCTGCCCCACAGCGTCTCACACCGTCGGTCGTCTCTACCGTGCTCGCCGTGGGCTCGATCGGACGTCAACGCGTTCGGCCTGGACACAAGCGACAGAAGCGGACCTTCGCGGCGATGCTCGGATTAGCTCGCGTCGCCGGTCAGTTTGGCCCGTCGACTATGGGGTGCCGGTCGCATGCACGCTTTCGAGGGCGACTTTGTCGGGCAGCGAACGGGGTCAGCAGCCTCGATCGCGCACTCGCGGCCTCGCAGCAGCGGCTCCTGCCCGCCACCAACCCGCGAAGCCACGTGTCGGCGGCCGAACCATGCCCAACGCTACGTCATTCACAAGATTTGATTTTTAGCACAGCATCCGAACTTCGACAACCGACCCTTTATTTCCAAGGACTTTCGAGATTCCACCCATTCATCCCAACTGCGACAATTTCAAAGTCCTGAAGGTTGACAAGGCTGCATCGCGTGGGCCAAAAGGGATCGGCCGTTTCGGGCCGATCCGGGACGCCAAGGAGGAACGCGGACGCATTCGGAATAACGCGGCCACAGAGCCTGCTCCGAACTGATTCGACAGGCGCGAGGGAGTGGCCCCAACACAACAGACTGACGGCGCGCGCGGCTTCCGGGCGCTGTTCCGTCGGTACGTCGCATGGCCATCGCCTCAGCAGTTCATGCCACGAGCAACACCATGCGATTGCGCTCCTGCCGACCGCGCCGGAGCGCGCGGTCGGCATACAGCCGTCAGCCATGGACCAGAACGAAGGGAATCAATGAAGACTAGGCGTCGAGGCAGAAGTAGGAGGGCGACGGCGGGCAAGCGCGTCGCCCTCCCAAGAAAAGCATCGCACCGCAGGGTCCCACAATCGAGACTGGAGGGCAATCGTCGATCCGGCGCAGAGTCCAGGCGGTCGGCGAATCGAACGGCGAACAACGGCGACGCGACACCGCTCCGAGTCAGCAGTGATCTTCGTCTCGCTTCAGTAGTCGAAGTCCTGGAAACCGACGAAGATCTTCGGGGACTGGTCGCACTTGACGTCTTCGCGCAGCAGATCATGCAACGGCGCCCACTTCCCGGGATCTCGCCCGCGGGTCACAAGCGCCAGGCGTGGACCGACAGTCAGGACGCAGCGCTGGCCGCATGGCTCCAAGCGGAGCGGCGCATGAAGGTCTCAAGTAGACTTGCGCGCGAGGCCGTTCTGGTCGTCGCCAGCCGCCACCCGCGCGACCTACTGCGACGGTATCTACGACGGCTCAAGTGGGACGGCACACCTCGGATCGATCGGTGGCTGGCGACTTATCTCGGGGCCACCGACGATGATTATACGAGGGCGATCGGACCGAAGTTCCTCATCGCGGCGGTAGCACGCGGCTTGTCACCGGGCTCGAAGGTGGACACCGTACTGGTACTTGAGGGCGCGCAAGGAATCGGAAAAAGCTCCGTCGTTTCGGCTCTCGGAGGCCGATGGTCGACTGACGACCTTCGGGATTTCAACTCGAAGGACTCGCTACAGCAGCTGCGCGGGACCTGGTTCGTAGAGCTCCCCGACCTCGAAGCGTTCCGGCACTCGAGAACGTCTCGTGCCAATTCATTCTTGACGAGACGCATTGACCGCTATCGCCCACCATACGGCTACCACGCGTCAGATTTCCCTCGCCGATGCGTTTTCATCGCTACAACGAACGACGCGGAGTATCTTTACGATCCGACAGGAGCCAGACGGTATTGGCCTGTCCGTTGCGGAAAGATCCGTCTTCAGCGTCTCAAAAGGGATCGAGATCAGCTCTTTGCGGAGGCAGTGGCAAGATACCTCGCTGACGAGAGGTGGTGGCTAAGCGAGGCAGAACAGGAATTGGCGCAACACGAGCAGGATCTCCGCCATGCCCACGACGAATGGGAGGCTTCCATCACGGCCTTCGTACGGGACAGGGATGAGGTATCCTCAAACGAGATCCTGGAGGACGCCATCGGCTTACCGCTCCGTGCATGCTCGTCGCGAGCACACTCTCGAGTCGTACAAGTACTCGCCAGGCTCGGCTATCGGCCATCCAGGCGCAGACGAGGAGGCCATCGCCCCAGGATCTACGTGCTTGGCCCCGATCGCGATTGACCCGACGTACCTTGACCTGACGCCGGCGTCTTGACCGCCGGCGTCAGGATGACGCGGTCCAGTGGTACCACTGGAGAACACGAGACTCAGATTCTCAAGACGCCGACTTGGACGGCGGCGTTCTTGACGCCGCCGTCCTGAACGCCATCCAATTGCTTGAACGGCGGCTCATCCACGCATGCGTCATTACGTTGCGTTGCCGTACTCGCAGAAACTGGCGTCAGTTTCAGCGGTCTTAGTGGTACCAGTCGAGGGCGCAGCGAGGCGGTGCGCCTTGGAGGGCGCACCGCCTGACCATCAGCACGGAACGATTCACACGAGGCTTCGAGGGCGTACTCGGGTGGACCTGCAGACGTCACGCCGCAATCTACGGTCGGTGCGATCTACGCTGCAACGCCCGAGTCCGGAACTGCTCGATCATCTCCTGCTCATCCCGTGGCAGGCTGTCAAAGTAAAGATCAAGCGCTCTCTGTACGACCTCGGACATCCCCCGGCCAATCAACGATGCCGCGATCTCTAAACCTGCCTTGTAGCTCGGGCTCAACCGTAAGGTTGTTTGGCTGTACGCAGTGGACACAGGGACAGCCTTTCCTGTCTCGTCCCGTCCCGCTGGACGCCGTCCTCGCTTCTGCTTCCGCGTCATGATTGTCGGTGGCAACTATTTGTTGACATCAACATTGTGATAGGGCATGTTCGCAGGTGCAATGAAGGATGGCAAGCGTGAGCCTGCTCGTCACCCTGGCGATGAACTCCTGACCGTCGCCGAGGTAGCAGCCCTCCTGAAGGTGAGCTCGAAGCGGGTGCGCAACCTCATGAGCGGTGGCACCTTCCAGGTTGGCAGGCACTTCCTCAGACCCTCGGGGCTCGGCCCCCGCTTCATCAAGAGCCGGCTCGAAGCGTGGCTGCGCGGAAGCGACGCTTCTGCGGAAGACTCCATCCCGATGTCGAGACCCCGCGGCCAGCGCACAACCGCATCGCGGGCAGCCAACCCGGCGTAGGGATGGGCTGCACCGTACGCACCAACCGGCACGGATACCTGGCCTTCAGGCTCCGCTTCGACGGCCGGCAGAGCCACGAGGGCACTGCGCTACGAGACAGCCCTGAGAATCGCGAGCGCGTCGAAGATCGCGCTCGCGTCATCGATCGAGAGATCCGCGACGGGGTTTTCGACTACCTACGGTGGTTCCCGAACGGAAACCTCGCCGCCGTTTTCTGCGCTCAGGTGGTCGAGGCAAGCACCAGTCGCCGGATCACAGTGCGAGCGTTCTTCACCTTGTGGGCGGACCCTTTGCGACCGGTCGGAACGGCCGTCTCGCGGAAGTGGCAGACGAACCGCATCTCAGCGATCCGGAAGAACGTGATCGGTGCACTCGGTCAAAGCTTCCTTGACGATCTCCGACCAACCCATCTCCTGGGTCTTCAGCGTGAGCTCATCGAGCGCGGCCTCGCCAGGAACTCGGTGGACAACGTCGTTCACAGCGCGCTCCGCTCGATGCTCCGAGCGGCGCGTGTTGCCGGCTACAAAGTCCCTGACCTCCGCCAGCTGTACGACAAGGACTTCGTCAGACGTCTTGCACCGACGACCTCGCCCGACATCGACCCGTACACGACCGAAGAGCGAAACTCGATCCTGGGCTACTTCGCGAAGAGCCGCCCGCACTTCTACGCATTCGTGTTTTTTCGGTTCTGGTCTGGCACTCGCCCAGGAGAAGCGATTGGGCTGCGCTGGGCCGATCTCGACCTGACGCGCCGCCTCGCTCGCATTCGCCGGAGTCGGGTCATGGGCCACGACGGCGAGACGAAGACGCGGAAGAGCCGCCGCGACGTCGTCCTGCATGACGTGGTCGTCGACGCGTTGCGCGCGATCGTGCCGCTGCTGCCGGATCACGACGGGTTCGTGTTCACCACCCCCACCGGCAAGCCGATCGACGAGGTCAACTTCCAATCTCGAGAGTGGCGCCGAGCACTCGCCGCGCTGAAGATCCGTCCGAGGCCGTTCTACAACACGCGGCACACGTACATTTCGGAGATGCTCGATCTGGGCGCTCGTCCGCTCTGGGTGGCCAAGCAGACGGGCACGTCCCTCGAGATGATCGAGAACCATTACGGCCGCCCGCGCGACACCGCCGATGAGCTCGACAAGCTCATCGGCGGGCAGCCCAACGTCAAGACAAAGGGGAACCCTGGGGGAACCCTGTCGGTCAGGCGGCCTTCGGAAGCGAGCGACGAGGACGCCGAGACGACGAAAGCCCTGGATCTACCAGGGCTTTCGCACAGAGCGGGCGACCGGGATCGAACCGGCGACGTCCAGCTTGGGAAGCTGGCATTCTACCGCTGAATTACGCCCGCGTGCCCTGACTCATACCGTCACCACCGCCGGCAAGCAACGCCACGATCACCGCTCGTACCGTCCGGCTCCGCCACTCGGAACCGGCCAGTACGCACTCCTCCGTCGCCGAGCGTCAGGAGCGCCGACCGCACGGCGAAACCGCGCGCCCCGAGAGCCCGCCGACGCCGCACGCGACGTCGCCGCACCAGCACGTCACCCGTCACCCCCATTGTTCTCCGCGACGGCTCCGCTATCACTACACCCCACGGCGGTCGCCGACCGCCGTGCGAAACGACGCGAACGGAGACGCGATGCACGAGGGGAACGATCCTGGAGCGACCTGCCGACGCTCCCCCGCGGTCGCGCTCGTCCGCATGGCGGCCGCCCCGTTCGAGCAGCGCACGGGCGCTCCGGTGCAGCCGGCAAACGTCGCCGCGACGCGCACGCCGGCGTCCGTCGAGCGCACGGTCACGCTGCGTCGCGGCGGCTTCGGGCAGCTCGGGGACAGCGTCTCGCTGGACGACGTGGTCTGAGCCCAGGGCCGGAGCGATGCGCCGCATCCCGGTTCCCCCCCGCCCGTCGTGGCGCGAGCTCGCCGATCGAGTCGGCTTCGTCACGCACAGCCTGCTCGGCGGACCGTACTGGTGGGAGGAGCACTGCTACGCGTTCGACGGGATCTCGCTCACGCGCCACGTCGACGCCGCGACCGTCGCTCTCACCGAGATGTGCCACGCCGTCGTCGAGCGCGCCGTGGCCGACGAGGAGGTGCTGCGCTCGCTGCGCATTCCGGAGCCGTGGTGGGACCACGTCGCGGCGAGCTGGCGTCGCCGCGACCCCGAGCTGCTCGCACGCTTCGACCTCTCGTACGACGGTCGCGGCGATGCCGCGATGCTCGAGGTCAACGCCGACACGCCCGGCATGGCGTTCGAGGCCGCGGTGTTCCAGTGGATGTGGCTCGAGGACGCGCTGGCGAGCGGCCGCGTGCCGTCCGGCAGCGACCAGCACAACCGGCTGCACGCGGAGATCGTCGCGCGCTTCCGCACCGTCGGCGCCGGACACGCGCTGCTGCACTTCGCGGCGTCGCACCGCAACGTCGAGGACCGCGTCGCCGCGGACTACCTGCGCGACTGCGCGGAGCAGGCGGGCTGCGCGACGGAGCTCGTCGCGATCGAGGACCTCGGCGTCGACGACCACGGGCGCCTCACGGACCTGCAGGACCGCGTCGTCACGATGCTCGTCAAGATCTACCGCTGGGCGCTGCTCGTCCGCGAGCCGTTCGCAGGCGCCCTCGCAGCACCGACGGCACCGCAGGTGATCGAGCCGTCGTGGAAGCTGATCCTGTCGTCGAAGGGCGTGATGGCCTGGCTCTGGCGCCTGTTCCCGGGCCATCCGAACCTGCTGCCGACGTGGTTCGCCGACGACCCGCAGGCGGCACCGGGCCCGGACTACGTGACCAAGCCGCTGCGCTCGCTGAAGGGCGCCAACGTCCGCATCGTCGCGCGCTGCCTGCCCGGCGGCGCCGCGGCGAGCGACGGACCCTACGGCGACGAGCCGCGCATCGTGCAGGCCTACCGGCCGCTGCCGACCTTCCGCGACGAGCAGGGCCACGTCCACCACGCGCAGGTCGGTGCCTGGATGGTCGCCGGGCGCCCGGCGGGGATCGGCATCGTCGAGGGCGACGAGCCGATCATCACGCAGGACACGAGCCGCTTCGTGCCGCACCTGATCCTGCCGTGACGCGCCCGTGACCCCGCACGACGCACCTCCCGCGAGCACGCTCGGTCGACGCGAGGCGCTGCTCGTCAGGCCGCCGCTGCGCGGCGAGCGCGACTACGTGCACGTCGCCGACATCGTCGCCGCGATCGAGACGACGCTCGGCGCGTGGAGCGACCTCGCGCTGCGGCTGACGGCGCCGGCCGCGGGTGCGATCGAGATCGTTCCCACGACGCCGAGCGCTCCCGTGGCGCAGGGCGTCCAGGCGGAGCGCGTCTGCGGACAGCTTCGTCACGGCGGCGCGCAGCCGCGGCACTACACGCTCCTCCTGCGGCCCGACCTGCCGGCGACCGAGCGCGTCTTCCCGGACGAGGACGCGATGTCCGACGACGCGCGCATCACCGGCCAGCGCATCGATGCGCCCGCGGCGACCGGCTTCACGTTCGTCGAGCGGTTGACGGCGCTGATCGTCGAGCTGCTCCTCGATTCCGACCCCCACGACTACTGGCGCGTCGCGGAGCTGGTGCTCACCGAGCGCCCACGCGACGACGCGGCGATCGGCTTCGAGATCGTGAGCTGCGTCGGACGACGCTTCTGGAAGGGCGTCGCATTTGCGGACGGGCGCCCGATCGGTCATGTCGTTCTCGTCCTCGCGCCACGCCCGCCGGGCGCCGGCGCGGCGCAGTGACCTCCGGACGAGCACGATCATGCACGGCGAGACCCAGCTGACGGTGGATCAGGTGCGCGACGCGGTGGCGAGCGTCGTGCACGGCTTCGACGTCGCCGCGCTCGACGCGGAGCGGCCGTTCTTCGAGATCGGCATCGACTCGCTCGACCAGGCGCAGGTGCTGATGGCGATCGAGGAGCGCTTCGGGCTGCGCGTCGCCGACGGCGACTTCGAGCTGTGCGACTCGCTCGCGAACGTCGTGCGCTACTTCGCGTCGCGCACGACGACGGCGCCCGGCAAAGCCACGCCCGCGCCGGCCGCATGAGCAGCGACGGCCGCGGCGATCGCCCTCCGTGGAGCGAGGGCCGGCGGCACGGGCTCCAGCAGATCGTGCGCGCCACCGAGCAGCTCCCCGAGTCGCGGCGCGAGGCGCTCGCGGTGATCCAGGCGTTCGAGTCCGGGCGCCTCGCCGAGCGTCCGCCCGACAGCGCGATCCGCGGCATGGTGATCGTCAACGAGCTGATCGCCCTCGAGGCGATCGGTGCCGCCAGGGCCTACGCGCGATCGGGCATCCAGGGCGCCGCCGACGTCGACGGGCTCGAGCTGCTGAGCGTCGCGCTCGAGCACCTGCCCGCGGCGAGTCCGCGCATGCCGTTCCGCGACGACAGCGCGCTCGACCTCCAGCTCGTCCGCCATCCCGACCCGGGAAAGCGTCCGCTCGTGCTGGTGTTCTGCGGCCTCGCGCAGCGCTTCGCGATGCCGCTCAACCTCGCGCATCGCTGGCTCGCGCGGCTCGACGTGCACGTCGCCTATCTGCGCGACCTGCGCCGCGTCTACTACCTGGCCGGCATCCGCTCGCTCGGGGGCGACTACGACGCGAGCTGCACCGCGCTGCGCGATCTCGCGCGCTCGCTCGACGCCTCGGGCATCGTCTGCGTCGGCAACTCGGCGGGCTCGTTCGGCGCGCTCGGCATCGGCCTCGACGTGCACGCGAGCGGCGTCCTCTGCTTGTCGGGACCGACGCGCCTCGACCAGAGCCGCGGCGACGTCGAGCGCGGCTTCACCGACGCGGGGCTGTCGCCGGCGTCGATCCCGGAGGAGCGCTTCGACCAGCGCCAGCGCTTCGTCCGCAGTACGCGCCGGCCGCGCGTGCGCCACGTGCACGGCGCGCGCAACGACGTCGACAGCGCCGAGGCCGCCAACCTGGCCGGCGTGAGCGGCGTCGAGCTGGTGGCGATCCCGGGCTGGGTCCGGCACAGCGTGGTCGAGGCGCTGATCCCGAGCGGCGCGTTCGACGAGCACCTGCGCTGGCTCGTCGCGACGGTGCCCAGCGCGTAGGCTCGACCCGTGGCGGCCCGACGATGATCCTCGGCGTCCAGCTCTCGTGCGAGCTGCTGCGCTGCGATGCCGCGGCGCTCGCCGATCCCGAGGTCGTGCGCGCGGCGCTCGGCGACGCCGCCGCGCAGGCCGGCGCGACGCTGCTGCAGGTGCGCGTGCACGCGTTCCCGTCCGGGGGCGTGACGGGCTTCGCGCTCCTTGCCGAGTCGCACCTCGCCATCCACACCTGGCCCGAGCACGCTTACGCCGCGCTCGACCTCTTCACCTGCGGCTCGTGCGACACGCACGCGGCGGCTCGCGCGATCGCTCGGTCGCTCGGCGCCGAGCAGGTCCACACGGTCGCGAGCCCGCGCGGACCGGGCGCGTCGCAGACCGGCGACGATGCGCTGCCCGGCGACGGCGTGCGTCCATCGGCCGCCGATGACGCTCGTGCCGGTGACGCAAACGCCGGTCGTGCGAACGCCGATCGCGACACGGCGGCCACGGCGGCGACCTGGTACAGCGAGCCCTGGGCGGGCCACACGACCTTCCAGCTCCGCGGCGGCGCACCGCTGCTCGAGCAGGCGACGCCGCACCAGCGCGTGCTGGTGATTGACTCGGTCGGCTGGGGCCGCGTCCTCGGCCTCGACGGTCGCTTCATGGTCAGCGAGCGCGACGCGTTCTTCTACCACGAGATGCTGGTCCACCCGGCGCTCGTCACCGCCGGGTCGATCGCGCGCGTGCTGATCGTCGGCGGCGGCGACGGCTACACGGCGAGCGAGGTGCTGAAGCACGCCGCGGTCGAGCGCTGCGTCCTCGTCGAGATCGACGGCGCGGTGGTCGACGCCGCGCGGCGACTGCTCGCACCCGATCCGAGCCCGTGGGCAGACCCGCGGCTCGAGGTGCGGATCGAGGACGGCGTCGCGTTCACGGCGCGGCTCGCGCCGGGGTCGTTCGACGTGATCGGCGTCGACGGCTGCGATCCGGTCGGGGACTCGGCGGCGCTCTTCGACGCGCCGTTCTTTCGCGCCTGCCAGCGCGCGCTCACGGCGCAGGGCGTCCTCGCGGTGCAGTGCGAGTCGCCGTTCTTCATGCCGGAGCGCTTCCGCGCCACCATCGGCCGGCTGCGCGAGGTGTTCCGGCACGTGCGGCCGTACTTCGCACCCGCACCGATCTACGCGTCGGGACCGTGGGGCTTCGCGCTCTGCTCGGACGCCGACGCGCTCGAGCCCCTCGTCGCGCGCGGCGACGCGATCGCGGGCCGGACCGGTTACTTCACGCCGGCGATCCACCGCGCGGCGTTCGCCCTGCCACCGTACGTCGAGCGGCTGCTCGCCTGAGTAGCCTGCCGAGCGCGAGGCGCGTCGTCGCGTCCGCGCTCGCAGTGCGCCCCCGTCGCGCGGCACGACGGCGCGTCAGCAGAAGTCCGAGCCGCCGTCGACGTTCACGTTCGCTCCCGTCATGTAGGAGTTCACCCGTGAGCCGAGGAACGCGATCACCGGCCCGATCTCCTTCGGATCGCCCGCGCGCGGCATGTGCGCCGGGTGGCCGTAGTCCTCGGCGATCCAGCGCATGCAGTCGTGGAGATTCTCCGGGTCGAGCCCGCGCTCGGCGGGTAGCCGCGCCATCGCCGCCTTGAAGCTCGCCGACGCGAACGACCCCGGGGAAACCGTGTTCACCAGGATCTCCTCCTTCGCGAGCACCAGCGACATGTTCTTGCTGATGCTCGTCATCGCCGCCTTCGCCGCGGTGTAGGCCGCGAGCGTCTCGCTCTGACGCTTCGTCGAGTGCGCCGACACGTTGACCACGCGCGCCCACCCGGCCTTGCGCAGCAGCGGCAACGCCGCGCGCGCGCAGCGCATCGCCGACAGCGCACCCACCTCGTACGCCTCGCGCCAGACCTCGTCGGGGATGCCGTCGAACGTCGTGCGCGTACCGCTCGGGCCGGCGGCGTTGACCAGCGTGTTGAGCTCGCCCCAGCGCGCCGTGATCGCGGCGAACGCGGCGTCGATCGACGGCGGATCGAGGAGGTCGACGCGCACGCCCCACGCGTCGGGGCTGCCGAGCGCTGCGAGCGCACGCGCGGTCTCGTCGATGCCGGCCTGGTCGCGCGCCAGCACCACGACGCGCGCACCGTCGCGCGCGAAGCACTCGGCAGCGGCGCGGCCCATCCCCCTGGTTCCGCCTTGCACGCAGACGGCGGCGTTCTTCAGTCCCAGGTCCATCGCATGCTCCTCGCTCGTCGGCGGTGACGGGCGCCCGCTCGAGGTCGCAGGCTGCGGCACCGGCTCGGTGCGGCGCAGCATTCGACATTCGACGCCCCTTCGTCTAGCGACCGCGGGGTGAGACCCGTCGTGCACGCGCGCGTCGCGTTCGTCCTCGTCATCTTCCTCGTCGGCTTCCTCGCCCTTGGCGCGGCGGCCTGCGGCGGCAGCGGCGACTCGTGCGCGGGCTACATCACGGTCAACGCGACGCCCGCCGAGTGCGCGCGCATCGCCGAGCAGTTCGGCTGCACCAGCTACGACGTGAACGGACCGTCCTGTGGCCTCACCGCCTGCGCCACCTGCGAAGGCCTCTGACCGACCGCTCTGCCCACGACCCGTGCCGGCGCAGGTAGCGGACGGTACCCGCGGTGCGTATCATGCGCCGCACATGCAGGACGTCATCCGGCGAACCTTCGCAGCCTCGATCACCGCCAAGGAGCGCTTCGTCGTCGAGCACGGCGAGACGCTCGAGCGCGTCGCTCGCCTGATGGCCGAGGCGCTGCAGCAGGGCCACAAGATCCTGCTGTTCGGCAACGGCGGCAGCGCCGCCGACGCGCAGCACATCGCCGCCGAGTTCGTGAACCGCTTCATGATCGAGCGCCGCCCGCTGCCGGCGATCGCGCTCACCACCGACACCTCCGCGCTCACCTCGATCGGCAACGACTACGGCTTCGACCAGATCTTCTCGAAGCAGATCGAGGCGCTCGGCTCCGCCGGCGACGTCGCGATCGCGATCTCGACCAGCGGCAGCTCGCCGAACGTCCTGCGCGCGATCGAGGCGTGCGGCAAGGTCGGCTGCTTCGTCGTCGGCCTCACCGGCGGCGACGGCGGCAAGATGAAGGATCAGGTCGACTTCCTGCTGAACGTCTCGGCGACGCGCGAGACCGCTCGCGTGCAGGAGACGCACATCGTCGCGGCGCACGCGCTGTGCGACCTGGTCGACCGCATCCTGTTCCCCGAGAGCTACCGGCAGGGCGGCGGCGGGTGAGCCGTCCGCGCACGACGCCGCTCGCGCGCGACGACTCGCCGGCGGCGCTCATGGCGGCCGGCGTCCCGGGGGACGGCGCGCCGGCCGAGCCACGACGACCGGGCCGAAGGCAAGCGCGTCAGGCAAGAGCACGCCGCGGCTCCGCTGGCGCGCAGGTCGAGCCGCAGTGCTCGATCGACGACGTGACCGACGGTGCGCCGACGCTGCGCCCGCCGGTCCTGCCGCAGCTCGACCTGCAGCGCGCCCGCACGTACCCGCTCGCGCGCCGCGCGAGCAAGGTCGCCGCGAGCTCCCTCGGCGGACGGCTCGAGCCGGGCCTGAGCTTCGCCGCATTCCTCGACCGCCTGCCCGATCTGCTCGCCGCAGCGGACCTGCGCTTCGCCGCGCGCGCGATCGCCGACGCGCGCCGCGCCGGACGCGGCGTCGTGCTCGGCATGGGCGCGCACCCGATCAAGGTCGGGCTGTCGCCGCTGATCGTCGACCTGATGGAGCGTGGCGTGATCACCGCGGTCGCGCTGAACGGTGCGGGCGTCATCCACGACTTCGAGCTCGCGATCGCGGGACGTACCTCCGAGGACGTCGGTCCCGGGCTCGACAGCGGCCGCTTCGGGATGGCACGCGAGACCGGCGCCGTCCTGAACCGCGTGATCCGCGAGGCGGCCGCGGTGGACCAGGGCTTCGCGCGCGCGGTCGGCGAGCACGTCGCGCGGAGCCGCTATCCGCACCGGGCGCTCAGCATCACCGCCGCAGGCGCACGCCTCGGCATCCCGGTGACGGCGCACGTCGCGATCGGCACGGACATCATCCACATGCACCCGGGCGCCGACGGCGCCGCGATCGGCGCGAGCAGCATGCGCGACTTCCACCGCTTCACCGAGGTCGTCGCGGGGCTCGCGGGCGGCGTCTACGTGAACCTGGGCTCGGCCGTCCTCCTCCCGGAGGTGTTCGTCAAGGCGCTGAACCTCGCCCGCAACCTCGGTCATGCCGTGCGCCCGCTCACCACCATCGATCTCGATTTCCTGCGCCACTACCGGCCCGGCGTGAACGTCGTCGCGCGCCCGACCGCGGCCGGGGGACGCGGCCTGCACATCACCGGACACCACGAGCTGCTGTTCCCGCTCCTCGCCGGCGCCGTGCTCGAGCAGCTCGCGCCGCCGATTCCGCGCGCCACCTCCGCCCCGACGCGCTCCGCACGAGGTACCGCACGTCGGCGAGCTCCCTGACGCGCGGGCGGCGCGGACAGGCGCGCCCGAGCCGGCGGTCGCCGTCGCGGGCGCGACGCACCGCCACGACCGCCGTTTCCGTGGCGTGGACGATGCCGGTAGAGTGACCAGATCGTGTCGTACCCCGAAGAGCGCCCGCACGTTCCCGCCTACGCGCCGCTGCCGCCGCTGAGCACCCCGCCGGTCGCGATCCCGCCGCCGCGACGGATCGGCAGCTCGACCACCACGCACCTGACGCTCTTCCTCGTGACCTTCCTCACGACCACCATGGCGGGTGCGCTGCACGTCGGGGTCGATCCGTTCAGCGACCCGCTGGGGCTCGTCGCCGGGCTGCCCTTCTCCGCGACCTTGATGCTGATCCTGCTGTGCCACGAGCTCGGGCACTACGTCTTCGCCGCGTTTCACCGCGTCCCCGCGACGCTCCCCTACTTCATCCCCGGGCCGCCGTTTCTCGTCGGGACCTTCGGCGCCTTCATCAAGATGCACGGCATGCCGCGCACGCGCCGCGCGCTGTTCGACATCGGCGCCGCCGGGCCGTGGGCCGGCTTCGTGGTCGCGCTGCCGGCGGTGGTGCTCGGGCTGTACTGGTCCGAGGTCCGTCCGCTCGGCGAGGAGTTCGGGGGCGGACTGTCGCTCGGCAACTCGATCCTGTTCTCGGGGCTGAGCCGTCTCGTGCTGGGCGTCCACCCGGACGACGTCACGATCCTGCTGCATCCCGTCGCGCTCGCCGGCTGGTTCGGGATCTTCGTCACCTTCCTGAACCTGCTGCCGGTCGGACAGCTCGACGGCGGCCACGTCGTCTACGCGCTCTTCGGCCGCGCGCACCGGAAGATCGCGCGCGTCTTCTTCGTCGTCGTGCTCGGGCTCGGCTTCCTCGGCTGGCAAGGCTGGTTCCTGTGGGCGCTGTTGCTCGGCTTCGTGCTGCGCGTCGACCATCCGGACACCGCCGACCACGACACGCCGCTCGACCCCTTCCGCAAGGCCGCCGCCTGGGCGACGATCGGCATCTTCGTCTTGACCTTCATGCCGGTTCCGCTGTCGGTGCTCGACGCGGTGCCGTCGGCGCAGCAAGCGCCGAGCCGGCGCGAGGCGCCGCGCTTCGAGCGCGGTCCGCAGAGACCCTTCGAGCGCGATCGAAGCCTGATGGACGTCCGCTACCCCTCTCCCGAGGCACGCGAGGGGACCGTCCACGCACGACGCTCGCCGCTCGGCGCTTGACATCGCCGGGTCCGAACGGGAGGTACGGAGCGTGGACCGCCTCTCCTGGGACCAGTACTTCCTCACCATCACCCGCACCGTCGCCGAGCGCTCGACATGCACGCGCGCCAAGGTCGGCGCCGTCATCGTGCGCGACAAGAGCATCCTCGCGACCGGCTACAACGGCTCGCCCTCGGGGATGCCGCACTGCCTCGACGTCGGCTGCCTGGTCTACAAGACGCAGAATCCGTCGGGTGAGACCGAGGAGAACTGCTGGCGCACGATCCACGCCGAGATGAACGCGATCGCCCAGGCGGCGCGCAACGGCGCAGGGATCCGCGAGGCGTCGATCTACATCACGCACTCGCCCTGCATCCACTGCCTGAAGACGCTGGTGAACACCGGCATCAAGCAGATCATCTACGAGAAGCCGTACAAGCTGACCACGCTCGACGAGGTGCTGCGCTACACCGACGTCCGGCTCGAGCACGTCGCGCTGCCCTGAGCAGTTCAGCCCCGAGCGCAGGGGTTCCACACCCGGGCGAAGCCGAAGCCCTGGAAGTCCTCGACGTTGGTGGTCGCGAACTCCTCGACGTTGGTGTCGAAGCTCAGCATCGACTCATTCGTGGCTGAGCGTCGTCCACTCCTCCTCCGGCGCCAGCGGCGCGCCGAGATCGTGCGGGCGCGGCGGGCGCCACGCCGAACTGCGCTGCCGCCCACTCGGAAAGTCGCGAGCCATCGCCTCGAGGCCGCGACGCACCACCTCGGCGAAGCTCATCTCGTTCTCGTCCGCGATCCGCTTCGCCTCGCGATACAGGCGGTCCGGGATCTGGACCTGGGTTTTCACCATGATGGCAAATTGCCATCATGGTGCGGCGGGGTCAACCGGGCGCGTCAACGTCAGAGGTAGCCGAGCGCCTTCAGCCGCTCGACCTGCGCCGGGTCGAGGTTGCCCTGCTTGAGCGCGTCGATGTCCTTGACGAACTGCTCGTGCTCCTGCGGGAAGCGCTTGTCGCCGGCGGCCAGCACGTCGATCGCGCCGGTCACGTCGCCGGCGGCCTTCAGACGGTCGGCGAGCGAGCGGTAGAGGGCCGGGGTCACCTGCGGGCCGTAGCTTCCCGACAGTCGCTCGAGCGATGCCACGACCTCGGCGCCCTGCTTGTCGTTCGCAAGCGCGTCGAGACGGATCTGCTCGATCCGCCACGCGGTCGCGGCGTCGTCCCCTGAAGAAACGCCGACCAGCGCCTGCTCCGAGATCTGGCGGGCCTTCGGGAAGTCGCGCGCGTCGAGCGCCGCCCGGGCCTCCTTCTCCTTGTCGGCCAGCGATCCCTGGCAGGCGCAGAGCAGCAAGAGGACCGGAACCACGAACAGACGTCTCGACATCGAAGCACTCCGGGGGGCTCGGCCGGGAGCGGACGAGCCGGAAGAGGTGGACCGCGACCGGGGCAATGCGTACATTGAATGTTCCGCCGATCGGTCCGCCATGCCCAGCCGCCGCCGGGGAAGCGAGTTGCCCGGCGCGGCGCTCGACGCGTACCATGTGGAGTTTCCCGGGAGCAACCGGCAGGAAACCTTGCAGCCCCGCACGAAAGCCATGACCAGCCCCGAACGGATCCGTCGCACGGACCGCCGCCACGTCACACGCCGCGCGGGTCCCGGCCCCCGGACGATCGCACCGCTCGTCCTGTCCGTGGCCGCCCTGCTCCTCGCTCCGGCGACCGCCGCGCACGCCTACATCGGCCCCGGCGCCGGCTTCGCCTTCGCGGGCTCGCTGTTCATGCTGCTCGCGGCCCTCGGCCTGGCGCTCCTGACGATCCTCCTCTGGCCGCTCACCACGCTGTGGCGGCTGGTCCGCGTCGGCAACCCGTTCAAGAACGCCGACGCGAAGCGCGTCGTCATCGTCGGCCTCGACGGCATGGACCCGGGCATCGCCACCCGCTTCATGCAGGAGGGGCTGCTGCCCAACCTGCAGCGCCTCGCCGAGCGCGGCGTCTTCCGGCCGCTCGACACGTCGAACCCGTCGCTGTCGCCGATCGCGTGGTCGACGTTCTCGACCGGCGTCGACCCGTCGCGGCACGGCATCTACGACTTCATCACGCGCGACCCGTGCACCTGCGCGCCGATGCTCTCGAGCACCGACATCCAGGACGCAAAGCGCGTCGTGAACATCGGCCGCTACATGGTCCCGCTCGGCAAGCCGCGCATCAAGCTGCTGCGCAAGGGCACGCCGTTCTGGAAGCTGCTCGGCGACCGGCACATCCACTCGATCGTGCAGCGCGTGCCGATCACCTTTCCGCCCGAGCCGTTCCGCGGTCTCCTGCTGTCGGGCATGTGCGTCCCCGACCTGCGCGGCAGCCAGGGCACGTTCAGCTTCTTCTCGACCGCGACGCGCGACGGCGGCATCGAGTCCGCCTATACGGGCGGCGAGCAGACGGTGCTGCGGCGCAACAAGCAGGGCGTCATCCGGAGCCGCATCGTCGGACCGGACAACTCGATGGAGAAGGGCCACCCGCGCCTCACCCTGCCCTTCTCGCTGATCGAGTCGGCGGACCGGCGTTCGGCGCGTCTCGAGATCGACGGCTGCGATCCGGTCACGCTCGAGCTCGAGCAGTACTCGGACTGGATCACGCTCACCTTCGCGGCCGGGCTCGGCGTCAAGATCAAGGGCATCGTGCGCTTCTACCTGACGTCGCTCGAGCCCGAGGTGAGCCTCTACATGACGCCGATCCACATCGATCCGGAGAATCCGGCGATGCCGATCAGCCACCCGAAGGTCTACAGCGTCTACCTCGCGAAGAAGCAGGGACCGTTCGCGACGCTGGGCCTGGCGGAGGACACCTGGGCGCTCAACGAGCGCGTGATCGACGAGAAGGCGTTCTACGACCAGGCGATGCTGATCTGCGACGAACGCGAGACGATGTTCTTCGACGCGCTCCGGCACCGGAAGCGCGGCATGGTGACGACGGTCTTCGACACCACCGACCGCGTGCAGCACATGTTCTACCGCTACCTCGACCCGACCCACCCGGCGAATCGCGACAAGGAGTCGACCGCCCACGCCGACGCGATCGCGCGCACCTACCAGCGCATGGACGCGATGGTCGGCAAGCTGCTCGACGAGGTCGGCGACGAGCCCGAGACGGTCGTGATGGTCATGAGCGACCACGGCTTCACCAACTTCCGCCGCGGCGTCAATCTCAACACCTGGCTCTTCCAGCAGGGCTACTTGGTCCTGAAGGACGGCGCGACGACCAGCGGCGACTGGTTCGAGAAGGTCGACTGGTCGAAGACGCGCGCCTTCAGCCTCGGCCTCACCGGGCTCTTCATCAATCGCAAGGGTCGCGAGAGGTCGGGCATCGTCGCCGAGGGCGACGAGTACGTGGCGCTGATCGCCGAGATGATGAAGAAGCTCGAGGCGCTGATCGACCCCGCGACCGGCGAGCGCTGCATCCGCAAGGTGCGCTCGGCGATCGCGTCGGCCGACGGCCCCTACCGCTACGACGCGCCGGACCTGCTGGTCGGCTACGAGGGCGGCTACCGCAACTCGTGGGAGTGCGCGACCGGCTCGGTGACCGCCGAGGTGTTCTCGGACAACACCAAGAGCTGGTCGGGCGACCACTGCGTCGACCCCGACATCGTCCCCGGCGTGTTCTTCTGCAACCGCGCGATCACCGTCGAGCGGCCGCACATCGCCGACATCTCGGCGTCGGTGATGCGCCTCTTCGGTCAGGCGCCGGGCAAGCACATGCAGGGACGGATGATCTTCGCCGAGCGCGGCGCGCGCGCGGACGTGACGGGGCCGCTCGATCCGGCGACGCTCGTGCAGTCGGGCTCGGCGCCGGGCGCGCGGGTGCACCAGGGCGAGACGCGCGAGGCCGCGAGTGCGTAGAGCGCTCGGGGTCGTCGTCGCATCGCTCGCCCTGCTCGTCGGCTGCTCCGGCTCGACGCCGAGCAGCTCCGCGTCGGGCGGCAAGCCGGGCGTGTTCGTGCTCGGCGTCGACGGGATGGATCCGGTGGTCCTGCAGCGCCTGATGGACGCCGGCGAGATGCCGAACTTCTCGCGGCTCGCGAAGGACGGCAGCTTCCAGACCCTCGGTACCGCGAACCCGCCGCAGAGCCCGGTCGCGTGGTCGACGTTCGTCACCGGCATGAACCCGGGCGGACACGGCGTGTTCGACTTCGTGCACCGCGACCCGAAGACCTACATGCCGGTCAGCTCCGCGACGACGACCGAGGAGCCCGGCAGCGCGGTGTCGCTGTTCGGCTACTACATCCCGATCTCGGGCGAGACCCCGAAGAACACGCGCGGCGGCGTGCCGTTCTGGGATCCGCTTCTGAAGGCGGGGGTCGACGTCGAGGTCTACCGCATGCCGGGCAACTACCCGCCGCCGCCGACGGACGCGAAGGTCCTGTCCGGCATGGGCACGGTGGACATGCGCGGCGGCTACGGCACCTACAGCTGGTACACGACCTACCCGGTCGCCGGGCGCGAGCACATGAAGGGCGACATCCAGCAGGTGAGCCTGTCGGACGACGACCTCGACGGCGCGCCCGACACCGTGCGCGCCACCCTCAAGGGCCCACCCGACGTCTTCCGCCTTGCACCGGGCCAGGTCCCGACAGACGCCGACCACCTGACCGTTCCCGTCACCTTCCGCGTCGACGCGGAGAAGGACGCGGTGCTGGTCGAGGCGGGAGAGAGCCGCGCGCTGCTGCGCACCGGCGAGTGGTCGGACTGGATGACGGTCACGTTCCACCCGCTGCCCGGCGGCATCGCGCCGCTCGAGGGCATCGTGCGCTTCTACGTACGCCAGATCCGGCCCGGCCTCGAGATCTACGCGAGCCCGGTGAACATCTCGCCGGCGAACCCCGCGCAGGACATCTCGACCCCGTCGGCGTGGGCGAACGAGCTCTACGCGCTGCTCGGCCACTACTACACGCAGGGCATGCCCGAAGAGACCAACGCGCTGAAGGACCGGATCTTCGACGACGGCGACTACGCGAAGCAGGTGGCGCTCGTGCAGAAGGACGCGAACGCGATGCTGGACCTCGCGCTGAAGCGCTTCCAGCCGGGCGACATGACCTTCATGTACCTGTCGGACATCGACCTGCAGTGCCACATGCTCTGGCGGCTCGGCGACCCGAAGAACCCGGCTGCGCCCGACCATCCCGCGCTCGCCGCCGACGCGCATGCCGCGGCCGAGCACGCGGGCGACATCGACGGCTACTACCGGCACGTCGACGCGCTCCTCGGCGACGTCGTGGCGCGGCTCCCCGAGGGCACGCTGCTCGTCGTCATGAGCGACCACGGCTTCCAGCCCTACACGCGCAAGGTGAACCTCAACTCGTGGCTGCGCGACAGCGGCTACCTGGCGCTGAAGGACGGCAAGCGCACCGGCAAGATCACGCTCGGCGACGTGGACTGGTCGCGGACCCGCGCCTACGGGCTCGGCTTCAACGCGCTCTACCTGAACGTCGCGGGTCGCGAGGCCGAGGGCATCGTTCCGCCGGCCGAGGCCGGCGCCTTGATGGAGGAGCTCCGCGGCAAGCTCGAGGCCTGGCAAGACCCCGACGGCGGCAAGCGCGTCGTGCGGCGCGCCTTCCGCGGCAGCGAGATCTACTCGGGCGCACGCGCGGCCGAGGCTCCCGACATGGTGGTCGGCTACGACAAGGGCTATGGGTGCTCGGATGAGAGCACGCTCGGCGAGATCACCGAGGCGGTGGTCGAGGACAATCTGTCGCGCTGGTCGGGCAACCACCTGATGGACCCCGAGGTCGTTCCCGGCGTGATCCTGACCAACCGCAAGCTGCCGCGCACGGGACTCGCCCTGCCCGACGTGACGGCGACCCTGCTCGCGCACTATGGTGTCCCCCTGCCCGACGGGATGGAGGGCAAGGACGTGTTCGCCCCCTGAGGAGAAGCCCATGCTCGGTTTCGGCAAGACCCAGTCGATCAAGCTCGACCGCGACCTCTTCGACCGCGTCAAGAAGATCGCCGACGTCGCCGGCTACGCGACGGTCGAGGAATTCGTCGCGCACGTGCTCGAGAAGGAGATGATCCACTTCGAGGACGCGAAGAACGACGACGACATCCGCAACAAGCTGCGCGGCCTCGGCTACATCTCCTGACGCGCTGACGCCCCGCGGAGCGACGTGCAGACCTTCAACCGGATCACGAGCGCGATCTTCGACGTCGTGCTCGCACCCTTCGGCCACCGCTTCGCGTGGTTCGATCTGCTGTTGTGGCCGGTGCTGGCCGGCGTCGCGGCGCTGCTGATCTACAAGCTGGTCAGCAACCAGAAGGGCATCGCCGACGCGAAGCGGCGCATCATGGTGAACCTGCTCGAGGTCGTGCTGTACCGCGAGAACGTCCTCGGCGTGCTCGGCTCCACCCTGCGCGGCATGGGCCAGAACGTCCGCTACCTCGCGTACAACGTCGTACCGATGCTGGTGATGATCGTGCCGATGACGATCATCCTCGTGCAGCTGGTCGCGCACTACGCTTACGCGCCGCTCGCGCGCGGCGACGTGCAGCTGCTCGAGGTCGAGCTCGCACCGGGTGCGAAGGTCGCGCCGCGCGCGGTGACGGCGACGTTCCCGACCGGCGTCGAGGTCGAGGCGGGCCCCGTCCGCACCGCCGACGGACGCGTGCTGTGGCGCATCCGCATGCTCGAGGACGGCGCGCACGCGATCGCGCTCCGCGCCGGCGACGAGACCGAGCAGAAGCTCGTCGTCGTCGGCTCCGACCCGCAGAAGGTGCCCGTGCTGCGCACGCGCACCTGGGAGGCGCTCCTCTATCCCGGCGAGCCCGCGCTGCCGGCGGGCTCCGCGTTCGAGACCATCCGGATCCGCACGCCCGACCGCGACCTGAGCCCCTTCCCGAGCGGCGAGGGCGGCATCCTCCTGTGGTTCTTCGCGGCGTCGCTGGTCGCGGGCATCCTGCTGCGCAAGCGCCTCGGCGTCACTCTCTGACCCGCCGACCTCGGATTCAGGCCTGAAGCCATGTCACTGCTCGATTCCCTCCGCGGCCTCCTCGGCACGAAGACCAGCTACGGCGAGCCGATCGTGATCGTCTCCGGCCTGCCGCGCAGCGGCACGTCGATGATGATGAAGATGCTCGACGCCGCCGGCATCCCGATCATGACCGACGCCGTCCGCACCGCCGACGTCGACAACCCGAAGGGCTACTTCGAGTACGAGCGCGTCAAGGACCTCGAGAAGGATCCCGACCGGAGCTGGGTGCGCGCGGCGCGCGGCAAGGCGCTCAAGGTGATCTCGTGGCTGCTCAAGGACCTGCCCGACGACAACGCCTACCGGATCGTCTTCATGCGCCGCGACATCGACGAGGTGCTGGCGAGCCAGAACAAGATGCTCGTGCACCGCGGCGAGGAGAACACCGCCGACGACGCGATCATGGCCGAGGCCTACCGCAACCACCTCGCGTCGGTGCGCATCATGGCGAAGAAGAAGGCCAACTGGAGCCTGGTCGAGATCCGCTACGACGAGGCGATCCGCGACCCGGCCGCGGTGGCGCGCAAGGTGAACGCCTTCCTCGGCGGGCGCTACGACGAGCGGCGCATGCTCGACGCGGTGGACGAGAAGCTCTACCGCAACCGCCGCTCGGCCTGAGGGCGCCGTGCCGGGCCGCAAGAGCGACGCGCCGCGCGCCAAGGTCGCGCGCTTCGCGCTCCGCCCCCGGAAGCTCCCCGCACAGCGGCGCTCGCAGCGCACCTTCGACGCCATCGTCGAGGCCGCGACGCAGCTCCTGCCGATCCTCGGCTACGCCGGAACCACGACCAACCACATCGCCGAGCGCGCCGGGGTCAACATCGCGTCGCTCTACGAGTACTTCCCGGGCAAGGACGCGATCGTCGCGCAGGTCGCGGAGCGGCTCGTGCGTCGCGTCCTGCAGCGGCTCGGCCGCGAGAGCGCCGCCATCCTCGAGGCGCCGGCGGACGAAGCGGTCCGCCTGTGGATCGACCTGATCCACGAGACGGTCGCGCGCGAGCGCCGTCTGGTCGCGGTGTTCACCTACCAGGTGCCGTACACCAACGACCTCGACCCGATGCGCCGCATGTCGTCGCACCTGCTCGCGTTCTCGGAGCAGATCCGCCGTGCCGCGGGGGCGCGCATCCGGCCCGACGTCTCGCCGGCGACGATGATCCTGATCGTCAACCTGGTGAGCTCGACGATCCTGTCGGTGGTGCTGGACCCGCCCGATCAGCCGAGCACGCGCGAGGTGCTCGACGAGCTGTCGCGGCGGCTCGAGGGGTGGCTGCGATGAAGCTTCTCACGCGTCGGTCGTGCTCGCGCGTCGAGCTCGCGCGCCGTCGCGAGTCGCCTTCCGCCCCGCCGCTCAGTCCTCGCAGATCGGCGAGCTTCGCTCGCCGTCTGCTGCGGGCTACGCATTCGCTGCGGGGCGGAAGGCGACTCGCGACTGGGACCTGCAGATTGGTCGCGACGTGCGACGTTCGCTTGGGTCAGGCGGCGGCGTGCGTCACGTCGGAGCTCTTTCCGGCGGCCCGCGCCAGGGCCATCTGCTTGCAGGGTAGCTCGGGGTAGGCCCAGCGGACGGTGCTCGCCTTCAGCTGGTCGCTCGCGACGAACAGGCGGAACAGCGGCTCGGGGACGTAGGTGCCGGTCATGCGGCGTGCCCACTCCGGCATGAGGCCCATCGAGGCGCGGATGCCGACCCAGCGGTCGAAGCGCTCCTTCGCGCTCACCGGCTGTTCGCCGACGCGGCCGGCGATGAATCCGATGAACTCGACCGTCTGGTCGTTCATCGCCATCTTCGGGCGCATCTTCTCGACGTAGTCGTCGAGCTCGGCGACGGTCTCGGGCACCCAGTCGGCGCCGCCCATGCGGCCGATCACGGCCTGCTCCGTCAAGTAGCGGTCCTTCTCCGCGACCGAGAGCGGCCGGTTGTAGGTCTCGAACGCGCGCATCACCGCCCACGGGATGCACGTGTGCACCCAGCCGATCAGCTCGGGCTCGAGCGCCTGGTACTCGATGCCGTCCGCACGCGTGCCGCCGACGTGGCTGTGGATCTTCTTCACGCGCTCGATGACGTCGGTCGCAGCGCGGGTGCAGCCGAAGGTCGTCCGCAGCACGTAGCCGAGCGTGTTGCGCGCGCGCCGCAGCGGCTCCTGCCGGTAGGTCGACTGCGTGAACACGCCGTGCATCACCGACGGGTGGAGCACCTCCATGAGAATCGCCGAGGTGCCGCCGACCACCAGGCTCGCGAGGTCGCCGTTGATCTCCCACGAGATGCTGCCCGGCCCGCCGCCGATGCCCGGGTCACCCGGGTCGGCCGCGTAGATCTCCGGCTCGTCGTGACGCCCGCCCGCGGCCTCGATCTCCTTGACGATGCTGCCCTTCAGATCCCACATGCCGTCACCGTACCGGCGCGAACCCGTCGCCACTACTCGGTTTCTCGCGCGACCTCCGCGCTCCCGTCAGACCGCGCCGCCCACGCGCACTCGGCTCCGTCGTCACGGTCGTACTTGGGTCTGCTCCAGCGCGGAGCCGACCCCGCTGGCGCCTCGGAGTCCGGGGGCCTCACAGCGTCGCGACGCCACGCCGCCTGCGACCGAGCGGAAACGCCTCCGCGAGCCGCGCGATCTCCGCCGCATCGAGCACGACGCCGTCGGCCGCGACATTGTCCTCGACATGCGCGACGCTCGACGCCTTCGGGATCACGAAGACCACCGGTCTGCGCGCGAGGAAGCGCAGCGCCACCTGATACGGTGAGGCGCCGCGCGCCGCCGCGATCTCGGCGAGCACCCGCCCGCCGCCACGCCGCGGCGACGGAAAGCTGCCCGCGCCGAACGGGCTGTACGCGACGACCGCGACGTCGTGCCGCTCGCACCACGGGATCACCTCGTGCTCGATCGTGCGCTCCTCGAGGTGGTACAGCACCTGGTTGCAGGCGATGCGGCCCGCACCGACGATCGCGAGCGCCTCGTCGAGGTCGTCGACGCCGAAGTTGCTGACGCCGTAGCTGCGGATCTTGCCCTGCTCGACGAGCTTCTCGAACGCGCGAAAGGTCTCCTCGAGCGGGTGCCGACCGCGCCAGTGCAGCAGGTAGCCGTCGAGGTGATCGGTGCGCAGCGCGGCGAGACTGCGCTCGCAGGCGCGCAGCGTGCCGTCGTACGAGGCGTTCTCCGGCAGCACCTTCGAGACCAGGAAGACCTGCTCGCGCCGTCCGGCGATCGCCTCGCCGACGATCTTCTCGACGTCGCCGCGTCCGTACATCTCGGCGGTGTCGACGTGCGTCGCGCCCAGCTCGAAGCCGCGCCGCAGTGCGACGAGCGCACGCTTGCGGTCGTCGTTCTCCATCTTCCAGGTGCCCTGCCCGATCCAGGCGACCGGCAGCTTCGACGGCCCGAAGGGACGTGACGAGACCCTCATGCTCCACCTCCGTCGTCGCGGATCAGCGACCGGCTGGGTCGTGACCGCCCATCGCGAAGGTACCACGAGCGCGCGAGGCGTCCGCGGTTGTCGGACGGATATATCCCTGCGCTCGCATCCACCTCCGCGTTCGCCCGCAGCACCCGTCCTGCTTGCGCCGCAGTGTCGCGTCGCGACGGCACGGCCGTTGCTGACGCTGAGAGACGACAGCCGGCAAAGCGAGCCGGCCCGAGGAAGGGAGAGCATCATGGGCCTCGATTACCTGGACGTCGAGTCCGTCGAAGCACGCGTGAAGACCGCACCCGATGCGGCAGCGCTGAAGGCGATCGTCGCCGAGATCGGCGTCCTCCCGGGTAGCCAGGCGACGCTCTACACCGCGCAGGAGCTGACCGAGCACATCGACGCCGCCCTGCGCGAGCCCGCGCTGGTGAACCGCATCACGCGCACGCTCGGCCTGCGTGCCAAGGTGATCGAGCTCCTCGCCCAGCCGACGCAGCCGTGAGCCGGCTGCGTCGGGATCAGCGATCGCGTGACGCCTCCTGGTAACGATCGGCCAGGAGCCGGAGCACAGCGCCGCGCCTGCCCGAGCCACGCAACGCGGCAATCGGATCGCTCGGGATCGGAATCACGCGCGCCGCTCCTTCCTCCAGGATCCACTCGAGCCAGGTGTGCGGGCCGATGCCGAGCTTGCGTCGAACCTCGACTGGGATCGAGACCTGACCTCGCGCCGTCACCTTGGTGCGCATTTCGATCCTTACCTCATCTCACGCGATCGTCTTCAGCCACCCCGCGACCGCCTCGCCGATCTCGTGCGGCGAGTCCTCCTGGATGAAGTGGACGCCCTTCACCGTCACCTCGCGCTGGTTCGGCCAGGTGCGGCAAAAGTCGAGCATCGGGCCGCGCAGGATCGCGCCGGGCTCGCCGACGATCAGCAGCTTCGGTAGCTCGCTCTTCGCGAGCCACGCGGCGTAGTCGGCGACGATCGACGCGACCTCCGCCGGCTCGCCCTCGATCGGGATCTGCCGCGGCCAGCTCAAGGTCGGACGGCGGTCCTCACCGGGCTTCACGAACGGGCGGCGGTACTCCGCCATCTCCTCGTCGGAGAGCTTGCGCAGGATCGACGTCGGGAACACGCCCTCGATGAACAGGTTCTGCTCGAGCACCATCGCCTCGCCCTTCGGCGAGCGGAAGCCCTGGAAGATCTCCTGCGCCGGACGCGGCCAGTCGCGCCACGACGGGATCGGCATGACGATCCCCTCCATGTAGGCGATGCCGCGCATCGCCTCGCGGTGGCGGTTCGCCCAGTCGAAGCCGAGCGCCGAGCCCCAGTCGTGGATCACCAGCGTCACGCGCTCGCGCACGCCGAGCGCGTCGAGGAGGCCGTCGAGGTAGCGACGGTGCTCGACGAAGCGGTAGCTGTCGGGGCCCGAGCCCGGCAGCTTCTCCGAGTCGCCCATGCCGATGAGATCCGGCGCGATGCAGCGGCCGAGGCCCGAGAGGTGCGGGATCACGTTGCGCCACAGGTACGACGAGGTCGGGTTGCCGTGCAGCAGGACGATCGGATCGCCCGTGCCGACCTCGTGGTACGCCATGCGCCGGCCGAGCACCTCGACCGTCCTCTTCGGAAGCTTCGCCGCCGAGATCGTCATCCAGCCCTCCCGTTCGAGATCGTCAAGCGCACGCTTCGAGGCGCGCCGGCGTGCTCTTGTGCCACGGCGTGCCGGCGAGCCAGTCGCGGTCCTCGCTGCGCGTCAGCTCGTTCGGCGCGACGCCCACGGTACGCGAGCCCTCCGGCGTCGGGAAGGCGAGCCCGAGCCCGTTCGGCAGCGACACGTGCCCAGGCTGCATGCGGTCCGACAGCTCGACCGGCACCTCGGCGCTGCCGCGCCGCGTTGTCACGCGCACGCGCCCGCCGTCGCCGACGCCGAGCCGCCTCGCGTCGTCCGGGTTGATGCGCAGCGCGCCGTCGGCGTCCTTCCGCCGCCACTCGGGGTTGCGGATGATCGTGTTGGCGGTGAACGAGCGCCGCTCGCCCGCCGACAGCAGGAACGGGAACTCGGCGTTCGCCTGCGGCGGCGCCTCGGTCGCGAGACCGTCGAGCTCGCCGAAGAGCTCGTCGATCGCGAGCTGGATGCGCCCGTTCGGCGTGCCGATGCGCTTGAAGCTCTCGTCCCACTCGTCGACGGCGAACACGACGGCGCTCTTGCTCGTGAGGATCGCGTCGAAGAGCGCGTCGGCCGCGTCGAACGGATCACCGCCGAAGCCGGCGCGCGCGAGCGACGCCGGGTTCTTCTGCGCGGCGATCTGGCAGAGCGCCCAGAGCCCCGCGCCCTCCGCGAGTCCCTCGGGCAGCAGGTCGCCGATCGCCCGGTAGAGCAGCGCCGGTGCGATCGGCACGATCTTCGGGTTCGCGCCCGCGAGCGCGAAGAACGCGTCGCGGAACGCCTTCCGGCCCTCCTGCCATGCGGCGCGCAGCTCGGCGACCGCGTCGGCCGGCATCTCGCCGAGTGCCTCGAGCATCCGCGCGTGCAGCTCGGCTTCCGAGAAGAGCCCGTCCTGCGGCGGCATCAGGGCGCGGCGCAGGTGGAAGTAGTTGTGCGGGAACTCGAAGTTGAAGAACGTCGCCTCGGCCTTCTCGTACTGGCTCGCGACCGGCAGCACGTAGTGTGCGAGCTTCGCCGTCTCGGTGAACGCGACGTCGATCACGACGACGAGCTCGAGCGCCGCGAGCGCCTCGCGCATGCGCGCGCTGTCGGCGAGCGAGTGCGCCGGGTTGCCGCTCTCGACCAGCATCGCCCGATACCGCTTCGGGTGGTCGGTGAGGATCTCGTCGGGGATCACGTTGCACGCGGTCAGGCCGCCGATGATGCGCGACCCGGTGACCGGGCTGGTGCGCGGCGCGCCGCCGCCGCCCTCGCGTCCGGCGGCCAGCGGCACGAGCGTCGCGGGAACGTAGGCCGCACCCTGCTTGCCGAAGTTCCCGGTGAGCAGGACGAGCAGCTTGTGCAGGTACGAGACCAGCGTCGAGTGCCGGTTCATCTGCACACCGAGGTCCTCGAAGGTCGCGACGCTCGACGCGGCCGCGATGCGCCGCACCGTCGAGCGCACGAGCTCCTCGGGCACGCCGGAGATCTCGCAGAAGCGTGCCACCGGAATGCCCGAGAGATGCGGCAGGATCGCGTCGAGTCCGTCGGCGTGCGCCGCGATCCACTCGCGCGCGACCAGGTTCTCCTGCACGAGCACGCCGAGCATCGCGGCGAGGAGCCACGCGTCGGTGCCGGGCTTCACCTGCAGGTGGACGTCGGCGAGCTCGGCGCTCTCCGTGCGGCGCGGATCGATCACGATCAGGCAGCGGTCCGGATCGCGCGCGATCGCCCGCATCGTGACGCGCGCCCGCGGGATGCCGTGCGAGAACCACGGGTTCTTGCCGATGAAGATGCCGACCTCGCAGTGCTCGAAGTCGGCGCGCGTGTAGCTGCCGAGCATCTTCGCCGCGACCCAGAACTCGCCGGTCTTCTCCTGCGCGAGCGCGCTCGAGCGGTGGATCGAGCCCAGCATCTTGCGCGTGCTGCCGCCATACGCGCCCGGCAGATGATTCCCCTGCCCGCCGCCGCCGTAATAGAAGATCGAGTCGCCGCCATGGGCGTCGCGTACTTGACGGAAGCGCTGGGCGACCTCGCGGATCGCGGTGTCCCAGTCGATCTCCTCGAAGCTGCCGTCGGCGCGGCGGCGCAGCGGCTTCGTCAGGCGGTGCGGACCGTTCTGGTAGAAGTCGATGCGGTGCGCCTTCTCGCAGGCGTAGCCCTGCGACGCCGGGTGCGCGTCGTCGCCGCGGACGCGCACCAGGCGGCGGCCGTCGGCACCGCCGAGCTCGACCTCGATGCCGCAGTTGCACTCGCACAGGATGCACGCGGTCGACCTCCAGGCGGCGTCGCTCGCGGCGGTCTTCGGCCCGATGGATTCGTCCATGCCCACCGCGAGTATCCGAGTTGGTTTCTTTACGCAACCACCCTCGGTGCGCTAAGGTCGCTTCATGGGACGGAAGCGCTTCGGCGAGATGAACTGCGGCATCGCGCAGGCCCTCGAGGCCTTCGGCGACTGGTGGACGCTGCTCATCGTGCGCGACGCCTTCCTCGGCGTGCGCCGCTTCGCCGACTTCGAGCGCAGCCTCGGCATCGCGAAGAACATCCTCGCGGCGCGCCTTTCCCACCTCGTCGAGCACGACATCCTCGAGCGCGTCGACGTCGGCAGCGAGGGCCAGCGCTTCGAGTACCGCCTCACGGCGAAGGGCGAGGCGCTGCTGCCGGTGCTCACCGCGCTGCGCGAGTGGTCGGACGACTGGGTGTTCGGCAAGGGGAACGAGCCGCTCGTCGTGCGCGACCGGGAGAGCGGGCGTCGCGTGCCGCGGCTGCGGGTCACGGCGGCGGACGGGCGCGCGCTCACGCGCCGCGACCTGCGCATGGAGCCGGGACCGGGCGCGACCGAGGCGACGCTGCGGCTGTTCCGCGCGCGCTCGCGCTGAAGCGTCGCGACGCGGGTCGCCGCGCTCAGCGCACCGGCCGCGGTCCGATGATGCTCGCGCGCTCCATGACCCGCACCTCGGGCCAGTAGTCGCTGCTCGCGTAGTGCTGCGTCGCGCGGTTGTCCCAGAAGGCGACCGCGTTCGGCTCCCAGCGGAACCGGCACTGGTACTCGACGATCTCGGCGCGACGGCTCAGGCGGTCGATCAGCGCGCGGCTCTCCTCGGGATCCATGCCGACGACGTGGCTCGTGAAGAAGCGGTTCACGTACAGGTGACGCCTTCCCGTCTCGGCGTGCGTGCACACCACCGGGTGCTCGACCAGCGGGTACTTCGCGCGCATCTCGTCCTTGCGCTCGGGCGGGATCATGTGGCCGAAGACCTGCACGAAGTCGTGCACCGCGGTCAGGCCCTCGACGCGCGCCTGCTCCTCGGGCGGGAGCCCCTCGAAGGCCGCCACCATGTCGGCGAACAAGGTGTCGCCGCCGCTCGCCGGCACCTGGATCGCACGCAGCACCGCACCCATCGACGGGCACTCGCGCCAGGTGACGTCGTGGTGCCAGCCGTTCTCGAAGCCGCCGACCGTGTCGGACTTCGCGAACTGCACCAGGTTCGGCTCGGCCGTGTTCGACGGGATGAACGGGTGGTACTCGAGCTCGCCGAAGCGGCGCGCGAACGCGACGTGCTGCTCGGCGGTGAGCGGCTGGTCGCGAAAGAAGATCACCTTGAGCTCGAGCAGCGCGCGGCGGATCTCGGCGATCACCTGCTCGGGCAGCGCCTGCGTCAGGTCGACGCCCACGATCTCGCCGCCGATCGTCGCGCCGAGCGGCTTGACGTCGAAGTGCTGCCAGCGGAGCTCCCGGAGGCGCTGGCGCTCCGCCGCGAGGTGGCGCAGCGGACCGACCTCGAGATCGTACTGCTCGATCCGCACGCGCTGCGACAGGAAGGCGGACGGTGCGGGCTTCGCGGCGGCGGCCTCTTCGCGTTCTGCTTGCATCCCCGCGCGCCTACCACGGCGGCACGAGCACGACCAGACCGCCGGCACGGGGCCGAGGCCCTCCGCGGCCGTCCCTCTCGCCCCGCCGAGGACGGGCGGCTTCCGAGCGAGGGGGCGCGCGCTCAGCGGCGGGCGAACGCGCGCGCCCAGCCTCGCCAGGGCTCGCCCGGCACGTCGCCGAAGCGCCACAGGAAGAGCATCGTCGTCTGCGCCACCATGAACGTCGTCAAGAAGAAGAACAGTGCCTCCTCGACCGGCAGCACGCCGGCGATGCGCAGCCCGACCGTGGTCGCCTCGCCGATCTGCCAGACGCCGCTGCCGATGCCGATCGCGTCCGCGAACCCGAAGTACGCCCCAAGGCCGAGCGTCAGCGGCAGCCAGCGGCGCAGCGTGCGCCGCAGGAAACCGGGGAACGCGATCCACTGCCCGACGACGATCGGCAGCGACCAGCCGAGCAGCCAGACGAAGTACGAGAAGGCGCCGAAGCCCGCCGGATCGAGCCCCATCACCGCATCACCACGCGGATCAGGAGCAGGCTCGTGACCCAGGTCTGGAGCAGGAAGAACAGGTACTCCTCGAGCGGCAGCAGCCCGATCACGATCCCCGAGATGCGTTCGGGGTCGAAGCCCCAGAGCCCCGCCGCGACCGCGGCGTTGTCCCACGGCGACGTCCACGCGACCACGACGACCGAGAGGCCGAGCAGGAACAGCAGGTGGCGCGCGCCGAGCAGGCGTCGCGTGAGCACGATGCCGAGCACCAGCAGCGGCCCGAGGAAGAGTGCCAGGAAGCGCGCGTAGGTCACGCCGGCTACTCCAGGCCGGGCGCCGGATCCGCGCCGGGCGTCTCCGGCGCGACCGGCGTCTCCGGCGCGACCGGCGTCGCCGACGCGATCGGCGTTGCCTGCGGGGTCGCGAGGCCGGCGAGCACGCCGTCGATCGCCGTCAGAAGACGCGCGAGCTTCTCCGGCGTCGGCGTGCCGCCGTCGGCGTGGACCAGCGCTCCATCGGCGGCGTAGAGCCGCACCGTCGCGATCCCCTCCTCGGCGCCGGCCGGCGTCGCGACCACGCCCTCCCAGTCGAGCAGGCGCGGCGGACCGCCGGGCTTCTTCTCGTCGAGCATCTGCAGGATCAGCCAGCGCGCGGTGCCGCGCGCGAACGCGGGAACGCCGCGCAGGTCGAGGACGGAGACCACGGCGAGCTTGCCGGGCTCGGCCCAGTGCGCGACGCCCGCGATCCGCGCCTCGCCGGCCCCCTTCCCCCAGGCGAAGGCGTCGTCGGCCGCCGCACGATCGGCGATCACCAGCAGCGTCGCGTGCCCGCCGAGCTCGTCGAGCGCCCACTCCTTGCCGCGCGGGTCCTCGAGCACGACGCCCGCGAAGAACGGCGGGCCGGCGTGCGCACCGTCCGCCAGCCCGAGCACGAGCGCCGCCAGCAGCGGGAGCGTCGCCACGGCGCCGCGAGTCGAGCGGCCGCGACGCCACCTCGCTCGGCGGCGCGATCCCGCCACGACCTGCCGCGCACACGGCACGCTCCCGCCCGACTGGCCCGCGTCCATCAGCTCGGTGCCCTCCCCCCGACCGGCCTACCACGCCACGACAGCTCGCGGCCGAGCAAGCCGGACAGCCCGCCCGCGATCGCGACGCCGAGGAGTCCCCAGAGCGCGAGCGGCCAGACGGCGAGCGCCGCGCGCCGCTGCGCGAAGCGATCGAGGAGTGCGGCGAAGGTGCCGCCGACCAGCACGATGCTCGCGAGCGCCAGCAGGCGCTCGGTCGCGCTCGGCGCCGTGAGCACCCGCAGCCACGGACGGAAGCCGATCAGCACCAGCAGCGTGAGCAGCGCCGCCCACTGGAACCAGTAGCGCCGCGCCGCCGAGTGGAAGCTCTTCGCGAACCCGGCCACCATCGCGCGCCCCCCCTCGTACATCGCGCAGCCGAGATAGCGGTGGCCGTCGAGCAGCGCGATGCGCAGCCCGGCCGCCTTGGCGGCGATCGCGAGGCTCACGTCCTCGACGATGTGGTCGCGGATCGCGGCGTGCCCGCCGCTCCGCCGGTAGGCGTCGCGCCGGACCAGGATCGCCTGTCCGTTGGCGACCGACAGCCGCGGGTGCGACGTGCTGGTCACCTCGGGCAGCGGCACGAGCGCCGTCAAGAAGAAGTAGAGCCACGGCACGACGAGCCGGTTCGGCCAGGCGTCGCCGACGTAGCGCGGCAGGAACGACGCCAGGTCCACGCGCGCGACGCGTGCCGCGGCGAGCGCGCGCGCCACCGCGTCGGGTGCGAGCCGCGTGTCCGCGTCGAGGAAGAGCAGCCACTCACCCTGCGCCGCCTCGGCGAGCTGGTGGCAGGCGAAGCACTTGCCGCCCCAGCCGTCTTCGAGCGGGCGACCGGCGAGGACGCGCGCCTGGTGCGGGGGGGCGGTCCGGTCCCGTGAACCGTCCGCGGGTGGTGCAGCCGACGCCGCACCACCCGCGCCGCCCTCACCGCACACCACGGCCGCCGCGCGAGCGTCGATCACCGCGCGCGCGATCGGCACCGTCGCGTCGGTCGAGCCGTCGTCGAGCAGCAGGATCTCGCAGCGCGGGTGGGTCTGCTCGAGCAGGCTGCCGAGGCACGCGGCGACGTTCGCCTCCTCGTTGCGCGCCGGCACCAGCAGCGACACGAGCGGCGCCGGCACCTCCGGCGGTAGCAGCGCGGCCTGCGCCTCGAGACGCGCGAGCCAGCGGCACGAGCGCCACGCGCAGAGCGCGGCGCTCGCGCTCAGCACCACGCCCGTGACGTCGAGCGCGAAGCCCAGCGATCCGCTCAAGCAAGCACCCGCGCGCGGTCGCCGACGATCGTCGCCGCCACCAGCCGCCCGCCGAGCACCACCATGGGCACGCCGCCGCCGGGCTGCGTGCTGCCGCCGACCAGGTACAGACCCGCGACGTCGCGCGAGCGCGGCGCCGGGCGGCGGAACGCCGTCTGGTTCGCGCGCGCCGACAGGCCGAAGATCGAGCCGCGGTGGCAGTGGTAGTCGCGCGCGAAGTCGGCCGGCGTGTACCAGCGGCGGAAGGTCGTCGCAGCGCGCAGCCCCGGCAGGCCGAAGGCCTCGGCGCGCGCCAGCAGGCGCTCGGCGTACTCCGGCGCGAGCGCGTCCCAGTCGACGTCGCCGGCGAGGTACGGTGCCGGCGCCAGCAGGTAGAGCGCCGTCGTGCCGGGCGGTGCGAGGTCGGGATCGGTGACGCTCGGCGCGCAGACGTAGAACGACGGCTCGGTCAGCGGACGCCGCTCGACGAACACCTCGCGCAGGTCGCGCGCGTAGTCGCCGGAGAAGACGATCGTGTGGTGCGGAAGACGCGGATAGGTCCGCGCGACGCCCGCGTAGACGATGAACGCCGACGACGACGGCTCGAGCGCCGCGAGACGCGCGTCGCTCATGTGCGGCCGCGGCGTCACGCCGAGCAGGCTGCCGTAGGTGTGGTGCAGATCGGCGTTCGACACCACGACGTCGGCGCGCACCTCCTCGCCGCCGGCGAGACGCACGCCGCGGGCCCGCCCGCGCTCGACCACGATCCGCTCGACCGCGGCGCCGTAGCGCAGCTCGACGCCGACCTCGCCGGCGAGCCGCGCCACCGCGTCTGCGATCGCGTACATGCCGCCCTTCGGGAACCACACGCCGTGCGCCATCTCGAGGTACGAGATCAGCGCATAGGTCGCCGGCACCTCGTCCGGCGACGCGCCGACGTAGATCGCTTGATAGGTGAGGAGCTGGCGCAGGCGCGGGTCGCGGATCTCGCGCGCGACGCGCTTCGCGAGCGTGGTGAGCGCGTCCATCTTGAAGCCCGCGACCAGCAGCGCCGGATCGAGCAGATCGCGCCACGAGTGGAACAGCCGGTCGAGGAAGTGGCGTTCGACCTCGTGCCAGATGCGCGCCGCGCGCGCGAGGTAGGCGACCCAGCGCGGCTCGTCCTCGGGGGAGATCGCGCGCACCTGCGCGAGCACCGCCTGCATCGAGTCCGAGAGCTCGAAGACCGTGCCGTCGGGGAAGTGCGCGCGGTACGCCGGATCGAGGCGACGCAGCTCGAGGTAGTCGCGCCGATCGCGCCCCGCCGCCGCGAACAGCGCGTCGAGTGCTGCCGGCATGGTCATGATCGTCGGCCCCATGTCGAAGCGGAAGCCGTCCGCGACGAGACGCCGCACCTTGCCGCCGGGCTCGTCGCGCTGCTCGAGCACGGTCACCGCCCAGCCGGAGCGCGCGAGATGGACGGCGGTCGCGAGCCCCCCGAGCCCGGCGCCGATCACCACCGCGCGCGGCGCGGCGAGCGCGCTCACGCCGCGTTCTCCGCACGACGCGCGACGCGAGTCGCGACCGCGGTCAGGGCGCACAGCGACAGCATCACGAGCGCCGTCCATCGCGTCGTCGCCGGGTGCGCGAGCGCGATCGTCGTCGTGATCGCGAAGCCCGCGACCAGGTTCAGCGCCATGAACGCGCGGTACGCGCGGTGCGGCGCATCGGGCCCCGGCGCGCGCCGCATCCACACGACCACGCCGACGTGCAGCAGCAGGAGCGTCGCGAACGCGGGGTGCAGGCCGAGCACGAGCACGAACGCGAGCAGGTAGCAGGCGATCGCCACGCGCGCGCTCGCGGCCGGGCCGAGCGCGGTGGCGATCGTGCGCACGCCGCCGGCGCGGTCGGCGGCGACGTCCTGGATCGAGGTGAAGGCGTGCGCGCCGACCGCCCAGATCGCGAACGCGAGCGTCTCGCGCCACGGCGGCGAGGGCACCTCGAGGTAGAGGCACGCGAACACCAGCGGCAGCACGTAGCCGGCGTTGGCGAGCGAGTCCCAGCCGGGCCGGCTCTTCGCGCGCAGCGGCGGCGCGCTGTACGCCCATGCGACGAGGTACAGTGCCGCGAGCGCGAGCAGCGCGCGTGGCGCCGGCGCGGTGGCGACGAAGTACGCGGCGAACGGCGCGTTCAGCCAGACCGCCGTGCGGCACAGCGCGCGCAGCTGGGGCTCGCTCGCGCGCGCTCCCTCCGCCGAGCCCTTGCGCGGGTTCGAGCGGTCGGACCCGAGGTCGTGCAGGTCGTTGATCGCGTACACGAGGAGGTTCAGCGGGAAGGTCGCGAACGCGATCAGGATCAGCTCTTGCAATCCGGGTGCCCGGCCCGACAGCACCACCGCGAGGACGCACAGGGTCGCGCTGTTCAGCCAGAAGAGCGGCCGCGACACCGCGAACGCTCGCGCGATGCCGGCGGCGGTCGGGGCGAGATCCTTCAGAACGCCGCGCACCGGCACCGACCAGATCGGGTCGCGCGCCAGACCCTCCTCCGCGAAGACCTCGTTCGCCGCGGCGACGCCCGACGCGACCGCGCCCTCCATCAGCGCGACCGGCACGTCGAGGCGGACGAAGTCGCCCGCGAGGTAGACGCCCGGCACGTCCGTGCGCGTGCCGGGCTGCGCCTCGCCCTTGCCGACCGGGAAGCCGGGAAAGTCCCAGCGCAGGTGTCGGTGCCGGTGGCGGATCGTCATGTCGCGCAGCTCGGGAAACGCGAGCCGCATCTGCTCGACCAGCTTCGCCTCGAGCCGCTCCGGGTCGCGCGCGTCGTCTGGCGGCGGGGTGTAGGCGTGCAGCTCGAAGACGCCGCCGCCGTGCCGCCCCACCCAGTCGCGCGAGGCGTCCTCCATGCGGTGGTAGACCGAGATCGAGTCGAGCGGCTCGTGGCCGAAGAGGCTCGTGAACGCCGCGCGCGACGGGAGGCAATCGCGGTCGCCCCACACGCGCACGACGGCGTACGGCTGCGGCGGCGCGATCGCGTCCACCCTGCGCGCGAAGCTGGCGAACGCGGCATCGCGCGCCACGACTGCCGCCGACGCGGCGACGATGCGCTTCAGCGCCGGAACGTCCGCGGCGAGCACGACGCGCTCGGCGTCGAGCACGCGCTCGGCTCCGTCGCGGTCGCGCACCGAGACGGCGAAGCCTCTCCCGCCCGCCACGGCGTCGAGCGCCGTGACCTCGCAGCCGGTCTCGACGACGCCGCCGAGCCGCTCCAGGTGACCGCGCAGCGGCGTCCACAGCGCCTGCTCGAAGTCCGTCCGGCAGTAGCGGAAGAGCAGGCCCTCGGGGTTGGCGAAGAAGAAGAAGTGGAAGTTCTTGACGATCTCCGCCGCCGACACCGTCGACGACTCCGAGAAGAACGAGTGCCCGAAGACCTTGAACACGGCGTCGAAGCCGGTGCCGTCGAGACCCATCCGCCGCGACAGCTCCGCGAACGACATGCCGTCCCAGCGCGCGCGCTCGCGCGCGTCGTACAGGACGAAGGCGTCGCGCATGGTCGCGAAACCCGTCATGCGGCGCGCCTCGCGCATGTTGAGGAACGGCGAGCGACCCGCCATGGCGAAGACGTTCCAGGGCGGCGTGCGCGGGTAGCCGCGCATGCCCTCGCTGCGGCCGTCGGCGGCCGTGATCACGTAGTCGTCGACCAGCGGGAAGTCGTCGACCGAGACGCCGGCCTCGCGCAGCAGCGCGTAGAGGTTGTAGTACTGCAGAAAGAAGCCGTGAAAGCCGTGCTCGACGACGACCTGCTCGTCGCCGACGCGCACCGGCCACGCGCCGACCTTGCCGCCGAGGTACGCCTCGCGCTCGACCAGACGCACGCGGAAGCCGCGGCTCGCGAGCCGGATCGCGGCCGACATGCCGGCGAGCCCGCCGCCCACCACCAGCACCGTCGCGTGTCGCTCGATCGTCCGCGGACCGGCGCCCGCGTCGGTCACGCTCTGCACCGGACGGATGCCGATGCACGAAGCGAGGAACGTGGTGACGCGGTCGGCGACGCCTTCGGAGGGACGGGAGAAGGCGCGCTCGAGGACGGGACCGTGCTCGCTCACGTCGAGAGGCCGGCGCGGTGGAGCGGCGCGTGCAGCGCCGCGTCGTGCGCGTCGGGTGCGGCGCGGAGCCGCGGATCGAGCGCGCTGCGTGCGACCGCGCTCGCGAGGAGCGCGAGCTTCGCGACGCCGCCGACGCGCGCGCGCGCGCTCACCCCGTCGCCGCCGCGCTCCCGCACCTTGCGCCCGATCGCGCGGTAGAGGAAAGCCGCGGCGAGGATCGACGGCCGGCAGCGCGCCGGCAGCAGCGCGATGCCCCCGATGCCGCTCGCGTAGTACCCCTCGGCGAGCGCCAGCACGCGCCGGTTGGTCGCCAGCACTCCCGGCGCGGGGACGCGCGACAGCACCTCGTCGAACGAGCTGCCGGCCTCCGCGAGCCACGCACCGGGCAGGTAGACGCGGTCGCGCGCCGCGTCCTCGCCGACGTCGCGCGCGATGTTGGTGAGCTGCATCGCGATGCCGAGGTCGATCGCGCGCCGCAGCGCCGTCGCGTCCGACCGTCCCATGATGCGGCTCATCATCCGTCCCACCACGCCGGCGGCACGGTAGCAGTAGAGGAGCAGGCTTTCCTCGTCGGCGACGCGCACGACGCCGACGTCCTGCGCCATGCCGTCGAGCAGGGACTCGGGCTCGTCGCGCGGGATCGCGTGCGTGCGCACGACCCACGCGAAGGCGCGGCCGACCGGCGTGTCCATCTCCTCGCCGGCGTAGAGGCGCGCGAGGCGCGTCCGCGTGCGCGCGTGACGCTCGCGCGCCGCCTCCTCCGAGCCGGCGTCGTCGACGTCGTCGTCGGCGCCGCGGCAGAAGGCGTAGGTCGCGACCGCCGCGTCGCGCACGTCTGCCGGCAGCAGGCGCGACGCGGCGTGGAAGCTCCGCGAGTGCACGCGGATGACCTCGCGGCACGCCGCGAGGTCGGACGGGGCGACGCCCGGGCGCGCGCCGGGTCCCGACGGGGCCACGCTCAAGCGACCGCCGCGCGCGCGCCGGCAGGAGCGCGCGCCGTGCGGTGGCCGCACGCGGGGATCAGCGAGTCGGTGACCTTCGCGCTCGACAGCACGCCGGGGAGCCCGGCACCCGGATGCGTTCCCGCGCCGACGAAGTACAGCCCGGCGATGTCCGGACACACGTTGTGGCCGCGAAAGTAGGCGCTCTGGGTGAGGATCGGCTCGAAGCTGAAGCCGGCGCCGAGCCAGCTCCACAGCTCGGTCTCGAAGTCCGCTGGCGTGAACAGCCGCTCGGTGACCAGCGCGTCGCGCAGACCCGGCACGCAGGTGCGCTCGAGCGTCTCGTACACCGCGTCCCGGTAGCGGTGCTTGACGGACGACCAGTCGATGTCGGCGGCGAGGTTCGGGACCGGAGCGAGGACGTAGAAGCACTCGTGGCCCGGCGGCGCGAGCGACGCGTCGGAGCGCGTCGGCGCGTGCAGGTACAAGCTCATGTCGGTCGCGAGACGCTTGTGCTTGAAGATGTCGTCGAGCAGCCCCTCGTAGCGCGGACCGAGGACGATCGTGTGGTGCGCGAGCTCCGGGTACGTCCGCCGCGTCCCGAAGTAGGCGAGGAAGAGCCCCATGCTGTAGCGCATCCGGCGCAGCTTGCGGTCGGAGTTGTGCGGCCGGTGCTCGGGGGCGATCAGCTTCTGGTAGGTCCAGCTCACGTCGGAGTTGCAGACGACGATGTCGGCCGCGATCTCCTCGCCGCCCGCGACGCGCACGCCGCGCGCGCGACCGCCCTCGACGAGGATCCGCTCGACCGGCGTGTCGAGGCGGACTTTACCGCCGAGGTCCTCGAGCAGGCGCACCATCGCGCGCACCACGGCGCCCATGCCACCCTGAGCGAAGTGCACGCCCCACTGGCGCTCGAGGAAGCAGATCAGCGCGTAGATCGCGGGCGCGTGCTGCGGGTCGCCGCCGACCAGCAGCGGGTGGAACGAGAACACCTGCCGCAGCTTCTCGCTCTTGATGTGCCGCGACACCAGACCCAGGACGCTGCGGTAGCTCTCGAGCCGGATCAGGCTCGGCACCGTGCGCACCATGCTCCACGGGTCGTGGAACGGCACGTGGCCGAGCTCGACGAACCCCTTCTCGAAGATCGCCCGGCTCTTCGCCATGAACGTCTCGTAGCCGGCGACGTCCTCGGGGCTCAGGCGGCGCACCTCGGCGAGCATCTGTTGCGGGTCGCCCGTGTAGCGGAAGCGCTCGCCGTCGTGGAAGCGGATCTCGTAGAACGGGTCGATCGGGAAGAGGCGCACGTACTCGTCGATCGTGCGTCCCGCGAGCGTGAACAGCTCCTCGAAGAGGAACGGCGCGGTGATGATCGTCGGGCCGGCGTCGAAGGTGAAGCCGTCCTGCGCGAAGACGTAGGCACGCCCGCCGGGCTTGTCCCGCTTCTCGAGCACGGTGACGTCGTGGCCCTTCACCGCGAGCCGGATCGCGGCGGCGAGGCCGCCGAAGCCGCTGCCGACGACGAGCGCCCTCACGGCGCCTCCACCCCGCCGCCCGCCAGGTGGTCGGTGAGCGCGCGCAGGGCGTCGCGCGACGAGCCCTCCGGGAGCGATGCGAGCGCCTCGGCGGCACGCGCGCCCGCATCCGCCGCGGCGCGACGGCACGCGGCGACCACCGCGGGACCGCCGACGAGGGCCGCGAGTCGCCCCTCGTGCCCGGCCGCGTCCGCGTCCCCGGCGAGGCAGCGCTCGACCAGCGCGCGCGCGGGTGCACCACCCTGCTCGAGCGCGACCAGCAACGGATGCGTCAAGCTACCGCGCGCGAGGTCGCGCGCGGCGAGCGCCACGTCCTCGAGGTCGTCGCGGATCTGATAGGCGAGCCCGAGCTCGCCGGCCCAGGTGGCGAGCGCGTCCTCGACGCCCGGACCGGCGCCGCCGGCGATCGCGCCGAGGCGCGCGGCGATCCGTACGAGCGCACCGGTCTTCGCGCGTGCGACGATCTCGTAGTGCGCGGGACCGAGCTCCTTGCCGAGCTTCAGGTACGCGGCGAGCGTCAGGTCGAGTGCCTGGCCCAGGTGCGCGACGAACAGCTCCTCGCTCAGCATGTCGAGCGCGCGCAGGCGCGGGACGTCCGCGAGGTGTCCGCGCAGGACGGCGAGCGCGCGAAAGTACGCCGCGTTGGCCGCGTTGAGCGCGACCGGGACGCCGTGGCGAAGGTGTACCGGCGGGCCGCCGCGACGCTCGGTCGCGGCGTCCTCGATGTCGTCGATCACCAGGCTCGCGTTGTGCAGCAGCTCCGGCACCTCGAACACCGCCTCGGGCGCGGGCTCCGCGCCGCCCGCGACGCGGTACGCGAGGCGGCCGATCGTCGTCCGCCAGCGCTTGCCGCCGCGGTCGACCAGGCTCCAGACCGGTGCGCTCACCTGGCGCGCGAGCACCTCGGCGACGATCTCGTCCGCGCCGGGCCCGAGCAGGGCGCGCACGTCCTCGAGCGGGAAGGAGCGCGGCCAGACGTCGAGGAAGGCGTCGAGAGAGACGGCCGCCGGTTGGGGAACTGGCTCGTCGATCATCGGATGTTCTCGCTCGCGGCGCCGCGGTGCGGGGAGGTTGCCACAGCGGGCGCGAAGATCAAGGCCAATGCGAAAATTGCTTGCGGTCATGAGCCCGAGGAGGAAACCGGATCGCCGCTTGGCGATCGCATCGCGCGCACGCCGCGGGCGAAGCCCGCGAGCTCGCACATCGAGCCGAGGTGGTGCACGCGCTCCGGCATCCCGAGCGGACCGGCGGGCACGCCGCGCCCGCCCAGCACCACGCTCGCCGGCGGCGCCAGCACGTCGAGGAGAGCCGCGAGATCGCGGCGCAACCCCTCGGCGTCGATCGCGATGCTCGCGGTGCGCCAGACGAGCCACGGCTGGTAGCGCCGCACGGCGCTCGCCAGCGCCTCGCCCGGCATGGTGGGCCCGAGGTTGACCTCGCGGAAGCCCGCCTCGGCGAGGACGATCGCCGCCGCGAGCGACGGCAGGACGTACGGGTCGGCGGCGACGGCGGCACCGAGCGCCACCGGCGCGCCCTCCCCCGCCGTCGCGATGAGCGAGCGGATGAACGAGAGCGCCTGCAGGCAGGTGTCGACGGCGCGGTGCTCGATCACGATCCCCTCGCTGCCGTGCTGCCACAGCTCGCCCGCACGGCTCAGCGCCTCGCGGATCGGTCCGTCGCACAGCGAGGCCACCGATTCGCCGGCGAGGTAGCCGCCGACGATCAGGGCGCGCGCGAAGCGCCAGTCGTCGCGCTCGAACGCGGCGAAGAGCGCATCGCCGGTGTGGGGCTCGGCCGCGGCGCGCGCCGGGATCATCTCCTGCAGGCCGAGCGCCGACGGGTGCTCGATCTGCAGGCCGGACTCGCGGACGAAGCGGACCGCGTCGGCGAGCGCGATCCGGCGGTGCCCACCCGCGGTGCGCGAAACCCGGATCACGCCGTCGTCGGCCCAGCGCTTGAGCGACGACTCGCTCACCCCCAGCGCCTCGGCGAGGTCCTTCGGGGTGAGGAAGGCTTTCCCTCGCGTATCCATGCCTTCATTTGTGGCCGTTTTGACCGATAAAAGCAAGCCCGACCACACGATGATTTGCCGATTTAATGGAAGATATTGACATAAAGTCGTCGCGGCCGTAGATAGTGGACGAACGATTTGAGCGAATTGAACAGGAGACCGCGATGGAGATCCGCAACCTGCTTCCCAGCAGCCCACGCGAGCCGCGCCGGCGCCTGACCGGTGCCGACGTCGACGACCTCATCGAGCGCATGTTCGCACCGCCGGCCGTGGACGCCGGCCAGGTGCCGATGAACGGCCGGTCGCGCAGCGAGTCCGGCGAGATGCGGCTCGCGCTCGCCGTGCTCGAGGACGCGCTGCGCTGCACCCTGCGCCACCACGACTCGCGCCTGGTCGAGCAGCGTCAAGCCGCTCGCGAGGCGATGGACTGGATGCGCAGCGACGACGACGCGCCGCCGTTCACCTTCGTCCGCATCTGTCAGCTCTTCGACCTCGACCCGAGCTGGATTCGCGAGACCGTCCACCGGCACGTCTTTCGCGACCGTCGCGACGCCACCCTCGATGACCGAGCTCGCTGCGCGGCATAGGATGGGCGGCGCAAATGGGTGGGCAAGCGCAAGCGGTGCCAATGGTGGGCAGCGCAAGCGGTGCAAATGGGTGGGCAGCGCAATCCGACCGGAGGTGAGAGGATGAAGATCGTCGTCACGGGCGCCACCGGCTTCGTCGGCCGGCCGGTCGTCGCGTTGCTCCTCGAGCACGGACACGAGGTCGTCGCCTGGACGCGCGACCCCGAGCGGGCGCGGGCGAGCCTGCCGGCGCTGTGCGCGACCGAGCGCTGGGATCCGCACGTCGCGACGCGGCCCGAGCTGCTGCGCGGAGTGGACGCGGTCGTGCACCTCGCGGGCGAGAGCGTCGCCGGCAGCCGCTGGACCGAGGCCCGCAAGCGCGAGATCCGCAGCTCGCGCGTCGACGGCTCGCGCGCGCTGGTCGACGCGATCGCGGCGCTGCCCGACGGCGAGCGACCGAGCGCGCTCATCTCGGCGTCCGCGATCGGCGTCTACGGCGATCGCGGCGACGAGCTGCTCGACGAGTCGTCGACGCCCGGCTCCGGCTTCCTCGCCGACGTCTGCCGCGAGTGGGAGGCCGAGGTCGCGCGCGCGGCCGGGCTCGGCGTGCGCACGGTCTCGGTGCGCGTCGGCGTCGTGCTCGGCAAGGACGGCGGCGCGCTGCAGGCGATGCTGCCGCCGTTCCGCCTCGGCGCCGGCGGTCGCGTCGGCGCGGGTACGCAGTGGATGAGCTGGATCCACCTCGACGACCTGGTCGCGCTCTTCGTGCACGCGGTCGAGACGGCGGACGTGTCCGGCATCGTGAACGGCGTCGCGCCGGAGCCGGCGACCAACGCTGCGTTCACGCGCGAGCTCGGCCGCGCGCTCGGGCGTCCGACGATCCTGCCGGTGCCGGCGGTCGCGCTGCGCCTGCTGCTCGGCGAGATGGCGGCGATCCTGCTCGCGAGCCAGCGCGTCACGCCGGCGCGGACGCTCGCGTCGGGCTTCTCCTTCCGCTTTCCCGCGCTCGGCCCGGCCCTCGACGACCTGCTCGCCGACCCGACGCACGAGCTGGTCTTCGAGCAGTGGGTGCCGCGCCCGCCGGAGGAGGTGTTTCCCTTCTTCTCGGACGCGCGCAACCTCGAGAAGATCACGCCGGACTTCCTCGAGTTCCACGTCCTCGCCGTGACGCCGGAGGAGATCGGCGAGGGAACGGTGATCGACTACCGCCTCAAGCTGCGCGGCGTGCCGCTGCGCTGGCGCAGCGTGATCGAGGAATGGTCGCCGGGACGGCGCTTCGTCGACCGCCAGACGCGCGGCCCGTACGCCGTCTGGCACCACACGCACGAGTTCGAGCCGGCGCGCGGCGGCACGCTCCTGCGCGACCGCGTGCGCTACGCGGTGCCGCTGGGCACGCTCGGCGAGACCGTCGCGGGAACCTTCGTGCGCCGCGACGTCGAGAAGATCTTCGCCTTCCGGCGCGCGAAGGTCGAGGAGATGTTCGGCAAGCCGGCGGGCAGTCACGATGGCGACCGGCGCGGACGTGCCGCGTGACGTCGCGCCCGTCCTGCTGACGGGCGCGACGGGCTACGTGGGCGGTCGCCTCCTCGCAGCCCTCGAGGCCCGCGGCCGGCGCGTGCGATGCCTCGCGCGGCGGCCGGAGAACCTGCTCGGACGCGTCGCCGCGACCACCGAGGTGGTGCGCGGCGACGTGCTCGACGAGGCGTCGCTGGCGGCGGCGCTCTCCGGTGTCGACACGGCGATCTACCTCGTGCACGCGATGGGCTCGGCCGGATCGTTCGTCGAGCAGGATCGCCGGGGCGCCGAGAGCTTCGGCTGCGCGGCGCGCGCCGCGGGCGTCGAGCGCATCGTCTACCTCGGCGGGCTCGGCGACCGCGACGCGCCGCTCTCGGAGCATCTCGCGAGCCGGCACGAGGTCGGAGACGTGCTGCGCGCGTCCGGCGTGCCGGTGATCGAGCTGCGCGCCTCGATCGTGATCGGCTCGGGCAGCTTGTCCTTCGAGATGATCCGCGCGCTGGTCGAGCGCCTGCCGGTGATGATCACGCCGCGCTGGGTGTCGATGCCGGCGCAGCCGATCGCGATCGACGACCTCCTACAGTACCTGCTGGCGGCGCTCGAGATGTCCCCCGCCGGAAACCCGGTGTTCGAGATCGGCGGGGCGGATCGCGTCTCGTACGGCGAGATGATGCGCGAGTACGCGCGCCAGCGCGGGCTCAAGCGCCTGATGATCCGGGTGCCGGTGCTGACGCCGCGGCTGTCGAGCCTGTGGCTCGGCCTCGTGACGCCGCTCTACGCGCGCGTCGGACGGAAGCTGGTCGACAGCATCTGCTACGCGACCGTCGTGCACGACGACGGCGCGCGGCGCGCCTTCGCGATCACCCCGATGGGTCACCGCGAGGCGATCGCGGCGGCGCTCCGTGCCGAGGACCGGGAGATCGCGGCGACGCGCTGGTCGGACGCGCTCTCGTCGTCCGGTCCGACGCGCGACTGGGGAGGCGTCCGCTTCGGCAGCCGGCTCGTCGACTCGCGCGTCGCGCACGTGCCGGTGGCGCCCGCGGCCGCGTTCGCGCCGATCCGCGGGCTCGGTGGTGCCCGCGGCTGGCCGTACGGCCACTGGCTGTGGAAGGTGCGCGGCTGGATCGACCTGCTCGTGGGCGGCGTCGGGCTGCGGCGCGGCCGGCGCGATCCCGAGTCCCTGCGGGTCGGCGACGCGCTCGACTTCTGGCGCGTCGAGGTCTTCGAGCCCGATCGTCGCCTGCGCCTCTACGCGGAGATGCGACTGCCCGGCCGCGCCTGGCTCGAGTTCGAGGTCACCGGCGACGAGCGCGGATCGACCATCCGGCAGACCGCCGAGTTCGATCCCGTGGGCCTCTGGGGCCTCGCGTACTGGTACGGCATCTACCCGCTGCACCAGCTCGTCTTCGCGGGCATGCTGCGCGCGCTCGCCGCGCACGCGACCGCGAGCGCCACGTCGTCAGCGCACGCCCCGCCCGCAACCGCACGCTCCGTGGCGTGAGCGTCAGGCGGTCTGCGCGGCCGAGCGCACGTCGTCGGTCGCGAGCAGCGCGCGCAGGGCGTCGGCGGTGGGCGTTCCGCCGCGACGCGCGAGCTCGAGCGGGCTGCCGACCGCGACCACCTCGCCGCCGCGATCGCCGCCCTCGGGTCCGAGATCCACGACGAGGTCGGCGGCCGCGACGAAGTCCACGTTGTGCTCGACGACCAGCACCGTCGCGCCGCGCGCGACGAGCCCGTGCAGCACCTCGATCAGGCGCGCGACGTCGGACAGGTGCAGGCCCGTGGTCGGCTCGTCGAACAGCAGCAGGCGGCGCGCGGCGCCGGCGTCTTCGCCCTGGTCGACGAAGCTCGCGAGCTTGAGCCGCTGCGCCTCGCCGCCGGACAGCGTCGAGGTCGGCTGCCCGAGAGTCAGATAGCCGAGCCCGACCGCGCGCAGCGCCGCCAGGCGCGCGCGGATGCGCGGCTCGTCGGCGAAGAAGTCGTGCGCGTCGTCGATCGTCATCGCGAGCACGTCGCCGATCGAGCGCCCGCGGTGGCGGATCGCGAGCACGTGCGGCTGGAAGCGCGCGCCGGCGCAGGCGTCGCAGGTCACGACCAGGTCGGCCATGAAGTGCATCTCGAGCGTCACCGTGCCCATGCCGCAGCACTGCTCGCAGCGCCCGCCGGCGGTGTTGAACGAGAAGTGACCGGGCGGCACGTGCGCGAGACGCGCGGCCGGTGTGGCCGCGAAGACGCGACGGATCTCGTCGTACGCCTTGAGATACGTCGCGGCGTTCGAGCGCGCCGAGCGTCCGACCGGCGCCTGCGTCATCAGCACGACCTCGTCGAAGGCCTCCATGCCGCTCAGGCGGTCGAACGCGCCGGCCTCGACGCCCTGCCCCTGCTCGCGGCACCAGCCCTGGTAGAGCACCTGCTCGACCAGCGTCGACTTGCCCGAGCCCGACACGCCGGTGACACACGTCAGGCGGCCGTACGGGAAGGTGACGGTGACGTCCTTCAGGTTGTTCTCGCGCGCGCCGTGCACGGTGAAGCCGTCGCGCGGCGCGCCGGTCGCGCCCGGCGTGCCGCGCGCGACGCGCCTCTTGCCGCGCGCGACCGCCGGCGGCGCCGCCCCGTCGAGCCGCGTCGTGCGCGCCGCGAGCAGGCGCGCGGTCTCGGAGCGCGCGACCGGCATCGCCGAAGGCGGCCCGGCGTACATCACGCGTCCGCCGCGCGCGCCGCCGCCGGGGCCGAGGTCGAGCACGTGGTCGGCGCCCTGGATCACCACCGGGTCGTGCTCGACGAGGACGACCGTGTTGCCGGCGCGCGTCAGGTTGCCGAGCACCTCGAGCAGGCGCCGCGAGTCGCGCGCGTGCAGGCCGACGGTGGGCTCGTCGAGGCAGTAGAGCGTGTCGGTGAGCTTCGCGCCGAGCGCGCTCGCGAGGTGGATGCGCTGCGCCTCGCCGCCCGACAGCGTGCGCGCCTGCCGGGCGAGCGTCAAGTAGTCGAGTCCGACCGCCACCAGGTAGCGCAGGCGCGCCTCGATCTCGGCCAGCAAGACCGCAGCCCGCGCCTGCTCGCCCCCGTCGAGCTCGAGCCTGCCGAGCCAGGCGAGCGCGTCGCCGATCGGCAGCGCCGCGAGCTCCGCGACGTCGAGCCCGCCGACGCGGATCGCGAGCGCCTCGGGACGGAGCCGCTTGCCGCCGCACGCCGTGCACGGCGTGTAGCCGCGATAGCGCGCCAGCAGGATGCGGACGTGCGTCTTGTAGCGCTTGCGCTCGAGCCAGCGGAAGAAGCCGCGCACGCCGGGAAAGCGGTGCGCGCCCTTCTTCCGTCCGGCCGCGTCGCGCGGCTCGCCGTCGAGCACGAAGTCGCGCTCTGCGCGCCCGAGCTTGCCCCACGGCACGTCGGTCCGCACGCCGATGCGCGCCGCGACGCGCAGCATCCAGTCCTGCAGCTCGCGGTTCGCGGGCGTCGTGAACGGCACGACGGCGCCGTCGGCGAGGCTCACCCGCGGGTCGGGGATCACCTTGTCGAGGTCGAGGCCGGTGACGCGGCCGAAACCCTCGCATTCAGGGCACGCACCGAGCGGACTGTTGAACGAGAAGAGCTGCGGCGTCGGCTCGGGCAGCTCGCGGCCGCAGTCGCGGCACGAGAAGCGGCGGTCGAGGACGATGGTGCGCCCGGCCCGCGGCTTCCGCGCCGCATCGCGCGCCCCCGGATCGGAAGCGGCAGCCGGCTCCGATGGCACGACCAGCCGCACGCGGCCGCGCGCCAGCGCGAACGCCCGCTCGAGCGCCTCGCGCTGGCGCGCGCCGGAGGTCTCGCCGGCGACCAGGCGGTCGAGCAGGACGGGCAGCACGCCGCGCGCCGGAACGTAGTAGTGGCTGCCCTCGGCGGCGACCTGCGCACGCTCGGCATCCCCGGAAACCGCCGCTGCACCCGGACCGGACGCCGCGGCCGGAGCCGAGCTCGACACGGCAGCGCGCCCACGCCGGCCGACGCGCTCGCCGCCAGCCTTCTTCCCCTTCCCCCGCACCGCCGGCGCGACCGGCTCCGCGACGGTGGCCGTGGCCACCTCGGCGCACCCGAGACGCCGCGCCAGGTCGCCGAGCGCGATCTCGTCGAGCCGCACGACCTCGCCCTCGAGCCACAGCCGCCCGTGGCCGTTCCGCAGCAGCCCGCTCACCACCTCCGCGAGCGGCAGCCCCGCGACGTCGAGCGGCGCCACGACGAGCACCCGCGTCTCCGCCGGCAGCGACGCGATCTCGCGCAGCGCGCTGTCCGGATCGTCGCGCAGCACGCGACCGCCGCAGTCGGGACACGATGCCTCGCCGACGTGCGTGTACAGCAGGCGCAGGTGGTCGTTGATCTCGGTGATCGTGCCGACCGTCGAGCGCGCGTTGCGGATGGTGTTCTTCTGCGCGAGCGCGACCGCCGGCGGGACGTTGCTGACGAAGTCGACGTCCGGACGCTCCATGCGCTCGAGGAACATGCGCGTGTAGGTGGACATCGACTGCACGAAGCGCCGCTGCCCCTCGGCGTAGAGCGTGTCGAACACCAGGCTCGACTTGCCCGACCCGGAGACCCCCGTCACCACGGTCAGAGCGCAGGGCGGAATCTCGCACGCGACGTCCTGCAGGTTGTGCGTGCGCGCACCGGAGATGCGGATCGGCTCCTTCACGTCGCTTCACGGTGCCACGCGCCCGGCGGACCCGCCACCCGACATCTTCGAGCGCGCACGCCCCCCGGACGACCATTCGCGCGCGCACGCACGCCCGGGCGACGACCGGTGAGCGAGAACCGAGCGGTGCCCTCAAGTCGCACGGCCGTCCTGCCGTCGAGCCTGTCATGACGCATGCCGCACGTACGGGTCGCGGCCGGAGTCTCCGTCTGCCGCAAGCTTCCACGCGCAGCGCAGCGCCGCTCGCCGCCCGGACCACGACACCGCTCGCCATGATGACGCGCCGGCGGTTCCTCGCGCTCGCGCAGCGCGCCGCGATCGCCACCGCGCTCACGACGCAGGCGCGCCTGCTCGCCGGCTGCGCCGACGCGGCCTCGCCTTCGGACGCCGCGTGGCGCGACCTCGCGAGCCGTCTCGGCGGACGCGTCCTGCGCCCCGGCGAACCCGGCTACCTGGAGGCGGCGCTGCCCTACAATCTGCGCTGGGCGGGCATCCTGCCGGCGGGCATCGCGCGCTGCGCGACCGCGGAGGACGTCGCGACGTCGATCCTCTGGTCGCGCGAGAACGGCATCGATCTCGCCGCGCGCTCGGGCGGGCACAGCTACGCGGGCTACTCGAGCACGATCGGCCTGCAGATCGACGTCGGCGATCTGAGCACCGCGACGGTCGATCCGTCGCGCGCCACGGCGACCGTCGGCGCCGGCGTTCGCAACGGCGGGCTGTCGGCGGCGCTCGAGCCGCACGGTTTCGCGATGTCGCAGGGACGCTGTCCGACCGTGTCGGTCAGCGGCTTGACCCTCGGCGGCGGCTTCGGATTCAGCGCGCGCCGCTTCGGGCTCACCTGCGACGCGCTCACCGAGACCACGCTCGTCACCGCCGACGGCGCGATCGTCACCTGCAACGCGGCGTCGAACCCCGATCTCTACTGGGCGTGCCGCGGCGGCGGTGGCGGCAGCTTCGGGATCAACACCTCGTTCACCTTCACGCTCGGCACCGCGGACGACGTCGCGGTCTACGAGATCGAGTGGCGCGGGCGCGACGCCGCGGCGAGCGTCTACGCCGCTCTCCAGCAGATCCTCGCGCGCGCATCCGACGCGCTGTCGCTGCGCATCGGGCTCCGCGTGCAGCGCGACGCGAACGAAGATCAGCCGGTGCTGACGGCGCTCGGGCAGCTCTTCGGCAGCTCGGACGAGCTGCGCGCGCTCCTCGCACCCGCGTTCGCCGCGGCGCCGCCGCGGCGTGAGGTGATCGCCGACCTCTCGTTCTACGAGGGCAAGGACTTCCTCGCCGACCTCGGCCCGCCGCACGGCTTCGCCGAGCGCTCGAGCTACACGTCGGGCCCGCTCGCGGAGGCCGGCATCGACGTGCTGCTCGACGGCCTCGCGCGCTGGCCCGGCACCGCCGGCACCGGATTCGTCTCGACCTTCGGCTGGGGCGGCGCGATCGCGCGCGTCGCGCCGGAGGCGACCGCGGTCGTGCACCGCGACACGCTGCTGCTGGTCGCCCTCGGCAGCACCTGGGGCGAGACGGACGACGGCGCGACGATCGACGCGGCGCTCGACTGGCTCGACGGCTTCTTCGCCGATCTGCAGCCGCACGTGCTGCCGCAGAGCTACCAGAACTTCAGCGACCCGGCGCTCATCGACTGGCAGCGCGCCTACTACGGCGCGAATCTCGCGCGCCTCGCGGCGATCAAGGCGCAGATCGACCCGGACGACGTGTTCCGCTTCGCGCAGAGCGTCCCGGCCGGCGTGACCGCGCTCGCCGCCGCGCGTCGCGCCGCCTCTGCTTGACGTCGCAGCGCGCGGCGGCCCGGGCTCCGGAGCGCCGGCGCGAACGCACGCGGGGGACGCCCGCGTCCGGACGTCCCCCGCGCCTGCAGCTGCGACGCCTGCCCCCTCAGGCGCGCGCGGCGACCGGCGGCGCGACCGGCTGCTGCTCGCGCTCGGGCGCGGCCGCCGGCGCGTAGCTCCAGCCGAGCCACAGCCCGGCCATGAACCATGCGAACGCCGCCGTGCCGGCGAAGAACACCGTGTCGCCGACGATGCGCAGCCAGCGCAGCGTCTCCATCCACGGCAGCTGCAGAAAGTCCGCGCTGCGCGCGTACCACAGCCCGACCTCCACGCTGGCCCACGTCTGCGCGAGGCCGACCGGCAGCAGGCTCAGCAGGATCATCAGCGCGAGGCCGACGTTCGTTCCCCAGAAGGCGACCTGCAGCGGCCACTCCTTCCACGCACGCTCGCCCGACAGCCGGCGCGCGATCACCAGCACGAGCCCGAGGGAAAGCAGACCGTACACGCCGAACAGGGCGGAGTGCGCGTGCACCGGCGTCGTGTTCAGGCCCTGCATGTAATAGAGCGCCAGCGGCGGGTTGATCAGGAAGCCGAACAGGCCCGCGCCGACCAGGTTCCAGAACGCGACGCCGACGAAGAAGCGGACCGGCCAGCGGTAGCGCGCCATCCACGGCGCGGCGTTGCCGAGCCGGCTGGTGCGGTACGCCTCGAGACCGATCAGCACCAGCGGCACCACCTCGAGCGCGCTGAACGTCGCGCCCACGGCCATCACCGGCGTCGGCGTGCCGCTGAAGTAGAGGTGGTGGAACGTCCCCGGGATACCGGCGAAGAGGAACAGCGCCGACGACGCGATCACCGCGAGCCCCGCGTGGCGCTTGTCGACCAGCCCCATGCGCGCGAACAGCAGCGCGATCGCGGCGGTCGCGAACACCTCGAAGAAGCCCTCCACCCAGAGGTGCACCACCCACCAGCGCCAGTACTCCATGACGCTCAGGTGCGTGCGCGCGCCGAAGAAGAAGCCGGCACCGTACATCAGGCCGATCGCGGTCGCGGCGCCGGTGAACATCAGCGTCAGCGTCCGCGCGTCGTCGCGGCGAGCGAGCGCCGGACGCAGCGCGCGCAGCATGAGACCGAGCCAGATCAGCAGGCCCGCGAACAGGGCGATCTGCCACGCGCGGCCGAGGTCCACGTACTCGTAGCCCTGGTGGCCGAGCCAGAACGACAAGTCGAGGTCGATCCGCTGGTGGATCGCCAGCGCCTCACCGGCGAACGAGCCCGCGACCACGACCAGAAGCGCGCCGAACAGGACGTTCACGCCGAGGCGCTGGAAGCGCGGCTCCGCGCCGCCGATCACCGGCGCGAGGAACAGCCCGGCTGCGAGGAACGCGGTCGCGATCCAGAACATCGCCGCCTGGATGTGCCAGGTGCGGCTCAGGCTGTACGGCAGATATTCGGCGAGCGGGAAGCCGTAGAACCCCTGCCCCTCCACCGTGTAGTGCGCGGTGACGATGCCGAGCAGCACCTGCACGAGGAAGAGCGCGGTCACCACCGCGACGTACTTCGCGGTCGCGCGCATCGAAGGCGTCACCGCGACGTCGCCGAACGGGTCGCGCGCCGGCGGCGTGGCGGCGTCGTCCGGTGCGGGACGGAACGCGCGCCACCACACGATGCCGGCGATCGCGGCGAGCAGCAGCAGGATGCTCAGCAGCGACCAGACGACGTTCGCGCCCGACGGCTGGTTCCCGACCAGCGGCTCGTGCGGCCAGTTGTTGGTGTAGGTGATGCGCGCGCCGGGGCGCTCGGTGGTCGCAGACCAGCTCGTCCAGAAGAAGAACGCGCCGAGCTTCGCGCGCCGCGCCGCGTCGGGCACCACCACCTCCTGCATCGCGTACGCTTCGCGCAGCGCGCGCATGTCGGGCGTCGCCGCACCGCCGAAGAGCGCCTCGTAGTGCGCGAGCACGCGCCGGCGCGCCGCGTCGCGCTCCGGCGAGATGGTCACGTCGCCGGTCGCCGGATCGTAGGTGTTGCGGCGCAGCTCGCCGGGCAGGCGCGCGCGCAGCGTCCCCTGCCGCTCGGCGCCGAGCGAGGCGAACGACGCGCCGTCCTCGCGCTCGGCCCAGACGTCGAGCAACGCCTCCGCCTCGCGGTGCAGCCAGTCGGCGGTCCAGTCGGGCGCCTGGTAGGCGCCGTGTCCCCACACCGAGCCGAGCTGCTGCCCGCCGGTGGACTGCCAGACCTGCTGGCCGGTGAGGATGTCGTCCTGCGTCAGCACGACGGCGCCGTCGCCGGTCACCACGCGCTGTGGGATCGGCGGCGCTTGACGGTAGACCTCGACGCCGAAGAAGCCCAGCACGAGGAAGGTGAAGAGGAGCGTCGCGCCCAGCGCGATCCAGTGACGGCGGGTCATGCGGTCGATGACGGTCATGTGCGTTCTCCGGTCGACGGGCCGCGCGTCAAGCAAGGAGCGCGCGGCAGAACAGGACGTTGTTCTCGAGGTGGATGTGCTCCATCAGCTCGCGCTCGAGATCCTCGAGGCGGAGGTAGAGCGCGCGCCAGGTCGCACACGCCTCCGGCGGCGCGACGAGGCCGGCGGTGAGCTGGCGCGTCTGCAGGAGCGTCGCGCGGTGGTCCTCGTGCTCGACCTCCATCACGTTGATCGGCGCCGCGGCCTGCGCGCCGCGGCCGGCGAGGATCAGCGGGAAGAGGATGCGCTCCTCCTTCGCGAGGTGCTCGAGCACCGCCTCGTGCATGGTCGTCAAGTGCGCCGCGAGGCCGTGCGGACAGCTCGCCTTGGCGCCGTGCCGCGTCTCGACGCGCGCCGCCAGCCGGACCAGCTCCGGCAGCTCCTCGCGCAGACGGCGGTGATAGAAGCCGACCAGGTGCTCGATCAGGTCGGCGAGCGGGCGCGCGTCCCAGCCGGCCGGCGGCTCGCCGGCGTCCTCGGTCTCGATCTCGGCGAGCACCGCGTCAGCCTCGAGGCCGCGCTCGATGCACGCCTCGACGAACGGACGCCGGCCGCCGCAGCAGAAGTCGAGACCGTGGCGGTGCAGGACGCGAGAGGCCGCCGGGTGCTGCGTGGCGATCTCGGACAGGGTGAGCATCGGACCTTCTCCCGCTCGCCGCGGCCGTACCGGGACCGATTCCCGACCTGCGCAGCGAGCTCGTATCGCGGTCGACTGCACCGTCCGTGCCCGGCGTGGAAAGCCAGTTGTTTCCGCTGCTTGAAGGGCTATGCTGTCAACCTCACAACCATATCCCGTTGTGAGGGGCACAACGCGCTGTCGATGCCACAACTACCCGGACAGGAGCCGCTTCTGGCGCTGCTCGAGATCGCGCGCGATCTCACCGCCTCGCTCGCGGCACACGATCGCTACCAGCGCCTGCTCGACGCCGTCCGTCGCGCGATCCCCGCCGACGCCGCCTGCCTGCTGCGCCTCGACGGCGACGACCTCGTGCCGGTCGCGAGCCACGGGCTGGTCGCGGCCACGCGCGAGCGGCGCTTCGACCGCCGCGAGCACCCGCGACTCGACATCATCCTGCGCTCCGCGGATCCGGTGCGCTTCCCCGCCGACAGCCCGCTCGGCGACCCGTTCGACGGCCTGATCGCGGGCCAGCCGCGGGCGCGCGCGCCGGTCCACGCGTGCCTCGGCTGCGCGCTCACCTCGGGCGGCGAGGTGGTCGGCGCGCTCACCGCCGACGCGCTCGAGCCGCACGCCTTCGACCACCTCGACGACCGTTTCGTCGCGACGCTCGGCGCGCTCGCCGGCGCGGCACTCCGGACGACCGCGCTGATCGAGGCGCTCGAGAGCCGCGCCGAGCACCGCGGCCGCGTCGCGCGCGAGCTGCAGCAGAGCGCGGTCGAGTCGAGCGGCGGGCAGATGATCGGCACCAGCGCGGCACTCCGCCGGCTGGTCGAGGAGATCGCGCTGGTCGCGCGCTCCGACCTCGCGGTGCTGATCACCGGCGAGACCGGCGCGGGCAAGGAGCTGGTCGCGCACCGCGTGCACGAAGCGTCGGCACGCCGTGACGAGGCGATGATCCACGTCAACTGCGCAGCGCTGCCCGAGTCGATCGCCGAGAGCGAGCTGTTCGGGCACGTCGCCGGCGCGTTCACCGGCGCGCACCGCGACCGCGCCGGCAAGTTCGAGGTCGCGGCCGGCGGCACGCTCTTCCTCGACGAGATCGGCGAGCTGCCGCTCGCCGTGCAGCCGAAGCTGCTGCGTGCGCTGCAGTCGGGCGAGGTGCAGCGCATCGGCTCCGACCGCGTGCACCGCGTCGACGTGCGGGTGATCGCCGCCACCAACCGTGACCTCGAGCAGGAGGTCGCGCGCGGACGCTTCCGCGCCGATCTGTATCACCGCCTCGCGGCGTTCCCGCTGCACGTGCCGCCGCTGCGCGCGCGGCGCGACGACGTCCCGCTGCTCGCGTCGCACTTCGCCGACGTGGTGCGACGCCGCCTCGGCCTCGGCCGCGTGCGGATCACTGTGGAGGCACAGGAGCGCCTCGTCGCCGCCGACTGGCCGGGCAACGTGCGCGAGCTCGAGAACGTGGTGTCGCGCGCGGTGCTGCGTGCGTCGGCAGGCCACGCGGCCGGCGCCACGGTCACCGTCGAGGCGCGCCACCTCGACGTGCACGCGCGTGGCGCCGACGCGTCGCTCCCGGACGACGACGGAGCCGCGATCATCGACGCGAGCGCGCCACCCGCCGGCTCCGCGGGAGGCGGGAGCGGCACCGCCGTGCCCCTGCGCGAGCGCCTCGACGCGTTCCAGCGGCGCGAGATCCTCGCGGCGGTCGAGCGCAACGGCGGGAGCTGGGCGGCCGCCGCGCGCGAGCTCGGCCTGCACCGCTCGAATCTGCACCATCTCGCACGACGGCTCGGGCTCAAGGCGTGAGCGCGCGCGGCGTTCACCGCAGCGGGTTCGTCACCTCGATTCCCGAGAACTGCAGCAGATCGGTGTCGGTCGTGTAGATGCGGCTCACGCCGTGCTCGCGCATCAGCGCGACGGTGCGCACGTCGAACATCAGGTTGCCGGAGGGATGCACGAGCTCGTCGAGAATCGCCGCGACCACGTCCCAGTGCGTCGACCCGGCCACCAGGACGTGAACGTTGCCGCAGCGCACCAGCGCGCCGACGAAGGCGAGCGCATCCCGAGCCGAGAGGGGCTTCGGGAAGACCTTCGGATGCGTCGCGACGCGGAGGAACTCGTACACGATGCCCTCCGTCAAGTACCAGGCGTCCGGACTGCGTCCGACCCGGAGGAGAAGGTCGCGCGCCGGCTCGTGCTCGGGGAAGTCGCCGTTCGCGGCGTAGAGAAGGACGTTGGTGTCGAGGACCCCGGCCACCTCACGAATCCATCAATGATTCGAGGGCGTTGCGGTCGCCGAGGTTGACCAGCGGCCGCCCCATCGCGAAGCGGGGCAGCTCCAGCGTCGGACGCTGCCGTGCCCGACGCCGCTGCAACCCCTCTGCGAGCAGCTCGTTCACGACCTCCGAGAGCTGTCGCCCCTCGCGACGCGCGAGCTGGCGGACGCCCTCCATGCAGCCGTCCTCGAGGACCAACGTCGTACGTTTCACGCATACACGCATACGCTTCATTCATATGGATGTCAACGTTTGCGCGCGCTGCTGTTCGCGCGTCGCCTGCCGTAGGATCGGCGGCGGATGAGAGCATCGAGCAGTTCGCTTCGTGCCGTGGTCGTCGGCAGCGGGCCGGTCGGCGCCGCCGCGGCGTGCCGGCTCGCCGAGCGCGGCTGTGCGACGACGCTGCTCGAGGCCGGAGGTGCACTGGCGCTCGACGAGCGTCCGGACGCGCCTGCGGGCGAGCACCTGCGGAACCAGCCGCGGTTCCGGCGCGCGCCCGAGAGCTTCATCGCCGAGGCGCTCGCGCGCTGCGCGTTATACGACGCCGCCGCGCCGCGCGACGCGCTGCCGGGCGCCTGCGAGACGATCGCGATCGGCGGCCAGGGCGTGCTGTGGACCAACAACTGCCCGCGCACCGAGCCGAGCGAGCGCTGGCCCACGCTCGACGACGCCGGCTGGGAGCGCCGCTACGCAGACGCCGAGCGTGTGCTGCACGTCGTGCGCGGGCCGCTCGCGCGCTCGGTGCGCGCCGAGCGCATCGCGGCGCGTCTCGCCGCGCACCTCGCCGCGACCGCGCCGTGGGCCGGCCGGAGCGCCCGCACGCTGCCGCTCGCCGGTCGTCTCGTGGCGGCCGGCACGCACTACGTCGCGACCGCCGACCTCCTCGCGGACCTCGCGCCCGGTGCGGCCCTCGAGCTACGCGCGGCGACGCGCGCCGTCGCGATCGAGCACGACGGACGGCGCGTGCACGGCGTGCGCATCGAGCACGACGGACGCCCGGAGACGCTCGCGAGCGACGTCGTGCTCGTCGCCGCGGGCGCCTTCGCGACGCCGCGCCTGCTCGCCGCATCCGGCATCCGACCGCCGGCCCTCGGCCGCTACCTGCACTACCACCCTCTGCTCCTCGGCCAGCTCGTGCTCGACGACGCGCTGGCCGCGCCGTCCGACGACGATCCCGTACCGCGGCTCTACGTCGCTCCCACGCCGCGGGCCCCGTGGCACGGGATGGTCCTGCGCGACGTCGGCGCAGGCGTGCCGCGCGAGGACGTTCCCGAGCGGCGGCTCGTCGAGCTGCAGTTCTTCGCCCCGCTCGAGCCGCGCGCGGTCAATCACATGACGCTCGACGGGCCGCGGCCTCGCTTCGCGTTCGAGCTCGGCCCGCGCGACCGCGCCGTTCTCGAAGCCATGACCGCGGACGTGCAGGCCGTCGGCGCGGCGCTCGGACGCTGGCGCGCCGGCTCGGAGCCGGGGTGGAACCCGCACGGCTTCTCGCACCCGATGGGCACGACGCGCATGGGCGACGACCCCGCGACCAGCGTGACGGACCTCGCCGGGCGCTTGCACGGCTTCGAGAACCTGTACCTCGCCGGCCCCGGACTGATCCCGGTGGCGATCGCCGTCAATCCGACCCTCACCGCGGTCGCGCTGGCGCTCGCGTCCGCCGAGCACGCAGCAGCGCGGGCGGGCGCGTAGATCCGCTACTTCCGGGACGACACCGCCGGCTTCAGGACCACCACCGCGAGCGGTGGCAAGGTCAGCAGCACCGACTGCGGGCGTCCGTGACACGCGACGTCCTCGCTCGCGACGCCGCCCAGGTTGCCGACGCCGCTGCCGCCGTACTCGTGCGCGTCGCCGTTCAGCACCTCGGCCCAGAAGCCCGGACGCGGCACCCCGACGCGGTAGCGGTGACGCGGCAGGGGCGTGAAGTTGCACGCGACCACCAGCTCGTCGTCGGGATCGCGCGCGCGGCGCGCGAAGCACAGCGTGCTGCCCTCGCTGTCGTTGCAGTCGATCCAGGCGAAGCCCGGGGGCTCGCAGTCGAGCTCGTGCAGCGCGGGCTCGGCGCGGTACAGACGGTTCAGGTCGCCGAGCCAGCGCGCGACGCCGGCGTGCGCGGGCGACGAGAGCAGGTCCCAGTCGAGGCCGACCTCGTGGTACCACTCGTTCCAGGTCGCGAGCTCCACGCCCATGAAGAGCAGCTTCTTGCCCGGCGTCGCGTACATGTAGCCGAGCAGCAGACGGAGGTTCGCGAAGCGCTGCCAGTCGTCGCCCGGCATCGACGGGCCGGACATCTTGCGCAGCAGCGAGCCCTTCCCGTGCACCACCTCGTCGTGCGACAGCGGCAGCACGAAGTGCTCCGACGACGCGTACATGGCGCGGAACGTGAGCTTGTCGTGGTGGAACTTCCGGTGGATCGGGTCGAGCGCCATGTACGACAGCGTGTCGTGCATCCAGCCCATGTCCCACTTGGCGCCGAAGCCGAGTCCGCCGACGTAGGTGGGCTTCGACACCATCGGCCAGGCGGTCGACTCCTCGGCGGTGGTCTGGACGTCGGGGAAGCTGCCGTAGACCTCGACGTTCATGCGGCGCAGGAAGTCGATCGCGTCGAGGTTCTCGCGTCCGCCGTGACGGTTCGGGATCCACTCGCCGGCCTGGCGCGAGTAGTCGAGGTAGAGCATCGACGCGACCGCGTCCACGCGCAGCCCGTCGGCGTGGTACGCGTCGATCCAGAACAGCGCGCTCGACAGGAGAAAGCTCTTCACCTCGTTGCGGCCGTAGTTGAAGATGAAGCTCTGCCAGTCGGGGTGGAAGCCCTGGCGCGGGTCGCCGTGCTCGAAGAGGTGCGTGCCGTCGAAGTAGCCGAGGCCGTGCTCGTCGGTCGGGAAGTGCGACGGCACCCAGTCGAGGATCACGCCGATGCCGGCCTGGTGCAGCGTGTCGATCAGGAACATCAGATCCTGCGGCGTGCCGTAGCGGCTGCTGGCCGCGAAGTAGCCGGTCGTCTGGTAGCCCCACGAGCCGTAGAACGGGTGCTCCATCACCGGCAGCAGCTCGACGTGCGTGAAGCCGAGCGCGCGCACGTGCTCGGCGAGCAGCGGCGCGACCTCGCGGTACGAGAGCAGACGCTTCGGGTCGGCAGGATCGCGACGCCAGGATCCGAGGTGCACCTCGTACACCGCCTGCGGCGCGTCGAGGGCGTTGTGCGCGCCGCGCGACGCCATCCAGCTCGCGTCGTTCCAGGCGTGGTCGAGGGTCCACACGCGCGAGCCGGTACGCGGCGCGACCTCCGCGTACACCGCGAACGGATCGGCCTTGTCGGCGGCGTAGCCCGCGTAACGCGAGCGGACGTGGTACTTGTACGCGGCCCCGACGCCGACGCCCGGGACGAACCCCTCCCAGATCCCGCTGCCGCCGCGCGGGCGCAGCTCCTGCGCGCCCTTGCTCCAGCCGTTCCAGTCGCCCATCACCGCGACCGACGCGGCGTTCGGCGCCCAGACCGCGAAGTGCGTACCCGCGACGCCATCGACGACGCCCGGGTGGGAGCCGAGCTTCTCCCACAGCCGCAGGTGGCTGCCCTCGGCGAACAGGTAGACGTCCTGCTCGCCGAGCGGCGACACGTCGTGGCGCACCGGCGCCGGCGGCGTCGCCGCGACGGTCGGATGGTCGTCGTTCATGTGCGCGCCACCTCCTCCATCCGCAAGACGTCGAGGATGCCGCGCAGCGGCACGCGCAGCCACTCCGGCCGCCGGTCGATCTCGCGCTCGACCTCGTCGAGGCTCTTCTCGAGCGCGAACGCGGTGAGCAGGACGGCGAGGTCGCCGCGGTCGCGCGGCACGAGGCGCGCATCACCCGCCTGCTCCAGGTAGCCGCGCAGGAACGCCGATCCCGCCCAGCGCGCGAAGGCGAACGCCCAGGGCTGCAGCACGGGCACGTCCTCGGGGCGCACCAGCGCCGCCGCGCCGTCGCCGACGAGGCCACCGCGCGCCGCGTGGTGGAACGACCACAGCATGCTCGCCACGTCGCGCAGCGGCGACTGCTTGACGCGCCGCTCGTTCGGCGTCTGCGCGTCGCTCGCGGCGAGGTCGACGATCACGAAGTCGCGGCCGGTGTACAGCACCTGGCGCAGCTCGAGATCGCCGTGGCTGCGGATGCGGGTCGCGTGGATGCGCCGGCCGAGCAGCGCCTGGAAGCGGCGCACGATCGCGCTCTCGGCGTCGAGCACCGCCTGCGCCCCGGGCTGGACCTCGTCCGGCAAGCTCGTCAGACGGTCGCGCAGGAGCGCCGCCACGCGCAAGGTCTGGTTGCGCAGCGACTGGTACATCGAGCGCTGCTCGAGCATGGTCAGCTCGTCGGGGGCGAACGCCGGATCGTCCGTCGCGCTCGAGAGCGCCAGGTGCAGCTCGGCGGTGCGCAGGCCGAGGAGGCGCGCGAACTCGAGGTAGCCGCCCATCAGCTCGACGACCAGCGGCGCCGGCTCGCGATCCATCAGCTCGACCGGGCTGCCGCTCTCGTCGGGCGCCTTCTCGCCGCCCGCACCGTGCGCGAGCGCGTGCTGGAAGAACTGCTGCACCTGGTCCACCGTGAAGCGGAAAGCGTCGCCCTCGTTCGGGACGAATCCCTGCAGGATGGCGATCGTCGCCGGCGGCCGGCGCGGCGCGCGATACTCGAGCGCGCCCGCGAGCGGAGCGACGTGCACGAAGCTCGCGTGCTCGGTGAGGAAGCGTCCGACCTCCATCTCCGCGTTGATCCCCTCGGCGATGCCGCGCGGCACCTTGAGCGCCAGGCGGTCGCCGTAGACGACCTGATGCTGGTGCACCTCGGGCCGCAGCAAGACGGGAGTCATGTCCGCGTCGGCGGGCCCGCGCAGCGACCGGAACGCCCGCGTCTGCACCGGCACCACCTCGCCCGCCTCGCCGCGCAGGGTGCGACGGCGTGCGATCGCGTCGAGCAGCGCGCCGGCGAACGCCGGCTCCTCGAGGCCGTCGTAGAGGACGCCGGTGGTCGTGTCCTGCCGGCCCGCGATCTCGACCTCGGCGACCACCGCGTGACGCGCGCTCTCGCGCACGCGCGCCGCGCGCTCGCCGTCGGCGAACGCGAGCGGGACGACGTACAGCTCGGACGCGACGTCCTCGTCGCAGCGCAGCACGACCAGACAGCCGTCGATGCCGTCCGACACGACCTCGACGACGTCCACCAGGCTGACGCGCGCCGCCGGCGAGAACGCGCCCGTGAGCCACCCGCGCCGGCGCAGCACCAGCGCGAGGGCGGCGACCAGCGCGTCGCTCTCGTCGTCGCGCAGCAGCGCCTCCCACGAGCCACGGGCGCGCAGCAGGGGCGCGGGCGCCTCGGCCGCCGACACCAGACGCGCCATCGCACCGCCCGCCTGCGGCGGCTCGAGCGAGAACCAGTAGAACGAGTGCGGTCCGAGCGTCAGCAGGTACGGCAGGTCGCCGATCGGCGGGAACGGCTTCTTGCCGAACAGCTCGACCGCGACCATCCCCTTCCACGCCGACAGGTCGAGCTCGACGTACTCGACGAAGCGCGACAGGTTCGCGACCACCAGGAGCGTCTCGTCCTCGAAGCTGCGCACGAACGACAGCACCTTGCGGTTGCTCGGCGTCAAGAACGAGACCTTGCCGCGGCCGAACGCGCGGTGCCGCTTGCGCAGCGCGATCAGCCGCTTCATCCAGAACAGCAGCGAGTGCTGGTTGTTGCTCTGCGTCTCGACGTTGCGGCTCTCGTAGTGGTACTCGGGGTCGACGATCACCGGCAGGTAGAGGCGCTGCGGGTTGGCGCGCGAGAACCCGGCGTTGCGGTCGCCGCTCCACTGCATCGGCGTGCGCACGCCGTTCCTGTCGCCGAGGTAGAAGTTGTCGCCCATGCCGATCTCGTCGCCGTAGTAGAGGACGGGCGTCCCCGGCAGCGAGAACAGCAGCGCGTTCATCAGCTCGATGCGCCGCCGGTCGTTGCCGAGCAGCGGTGCCAGGCGTCGACGGATGCCGAGATTGATGCGCGCCTGCGCGTCGTGCGCGTAGACGCGGTACATGTAGTCGCGCTCCTCGTCGGTGACCATCTCGAGCGTGAGCTCGTCGTGGTTGCGCAGGAAGAGCGCCCACTGGCAGCCGTCGGGGATCTCGGGCGTCTGCTGCAGGATGTCGATGATCGGGAAGCGGTCCTCCATCCGCAGCGCCATGAAGAGGCGCGGCATCACCGGGAAGTGGAACGCCATGTGGCACTCGTCGCCCTCGCCGAAGTAGGCGACCGCGTCCTCGGGCCACTGGTTCGCCTCGGCGAGCAGCATGCGGTCGTCGAAGCTGCGGTCGACGTGCGCGCGCAGCTCCTTCAGGAACGCGTGCGTCTCGGGCAGGTTCTCGCAGTTCGTGCCCTCGCGCTCGTAGAGGTAGGGGATCGCGTCGAGGCGCAGCCCGTCGACGCCGAGGTTGAACCAGAAGTCGAGCGTGCGGAAGACGGCCTTTCGCACGTCGGGGTGCTCGAAGTTCAGGTCGGGCTGGTGCGCGTAGAAGCGGTGCCAGTAGTACGCGCCGGCGACGTCGTCCCAGGTCCAGTTGGAGCGCTCGAAGTCCTTGAAGATGATGCGCGCCTCGCGATACCGGTCGGGCGTGTCGCTCCAGACGTAGTAGTCGCGGTAGCGGCTTCCCGCAGGCGCGCGGCGCGCGCGCTGGAACCACGGATGCTGGTCGGAGGTGTGGTTGATCACCAGCTCCGTCACGACGCGCAGGTCGCGCCGGTGCGCCTCGCGCAGGAAGAGCTTGAAGTCGTCGAGCGTGCCGCAGTCCGGGTGGACGGTCGTGAAGTCGGAGATGTCGTAGCCGTCGTCGCGCAGCGGCGACGGGTAGAACGGCAGCAGCCAGAGTGTCGTGACGCCGAGGTCCTGCAGGTAGTCGAGCTTGTCGGCGAGGCCCCTGAAGTCGCCGATGCCGTCGCCGTCGCTGTCGTAGAACGCGCGGACGCGCACCTCGTAGAAGACGGCGTCGCGGAACCAGAGCGGCTCCGGCGCGACGCCCGAACGCAGCGTTCTACCCATGCAGGCGCGTCCCGCCGTTCGACCGCACGGTCACGGGAAGATCCCCCGCCGCCGCTTCGCCGCGGCGATGCGGCCGACGCCGCGGATCATCGCCGCCGTGCGCAGGTCCACCTGGCGCTCCTCGGCCACCGCGAGCACGTCCGCGAACGCCTTCTGCATGAGGGTCGTGAGGCGCGCGTTCACCTCGTCCTCGCTCCAGAAGAAGTGCTGCAGGCTCTGCACCCACTCGAAGTACGACACGGTCACGCCGCCCGCGTTGGCGAGGATGTCGGGGACGACGAAGACGCCGCGCGCGCGCAGGATGGCGTCGGCGGCGAGGTCGGTCGGGCCGTTCGCGCCCTCGACCATCAGCTTGCAGCGCAGCCGCTCGGCGTTGGCGCCGGTGATCTGGCCCTGGATCGCGGCTGGGATCAGCACGTCGCACGGCAGCTCGAGCAGGTCCGTGTTGCTCACGCCCGAGGCGCCCGGAAAGCCCTCGAGGAACCGGTTCTCCGCGAGCCAGCGGTCGACCGCGGCGAGGTCGAGGCCCTTCGGATCGTGGATCCCGCTCTTGACGTCCGACACCGCGACCACGCGCGCGCCGGCCGCGTGCGCGAGCCGTGCCGACACCGACCCGACGTTGCCGAAGCCCTGTACGACCACGCGCGCCCCCTCGACCGGGATGCCGAGGTGGCGGCACGCTTCGACCATGCAGGTCACCACGCCGCGTCCGGTGGCCTCCTTCCGCCCGAGCGAGCCGCCGATCTCGATCGGCTTGCCGGTGACGACGCCGGGCACCGAATGGCCCTTGGTCTGGGAGTAGGTGTCCATGATCCAGGCCATGATCTGCTCGTCGGTGCCGAGGTCTGGGGCCGGGATGTCGCGGTCGGGGCCGATCACGTCGATGATCTCGGAGGTGAAGCGGCGCGTGATCCGCTGCAGCTCCGCAGGCGAGAAGCTCTTCGGGTCGATGCGCAGTCCGCCCTTCGCGCCGCCGAAGGGCAGGTTCATGATGGCGCACTTCCAGGACATCCACATCGCGAGCGCCGTCACCTCGCCGAGGTCGACGTCGAGGTCGTAGCGGATGCCCCCCTTGGTGGGCCCCATGGTCGTGAGGTGCTGCACGCGATAGCCGAAGACCGTCTCGACCACGTTGTACGAGTCCCGGCGGAAGGGGAAGGACACCACGTGCGCACGCTGCGGGGTGCGCAGGCGGTGCCAGAGGTTCTCCTGCAGGTCCATGATCTTCGCCGTGTGGTCGAGCTGCGCGACCGCCAGGCGGTACATCGGGGTTTCCCACTCGAGGGTTCGAGTCTCCATGCGTGCCTCCTGTGTCAGCTCCCCGACGACGCCTTCCTGGTTGCCAGGGTCGGTACGGGCGACGGCGCGGGCGACGGGCCCGCGAGCGCCTCGGCGAGCGTCACCTTGACCCGCCGCGGCTGCAGGTTCTGCACCGTCAGGCTCGGCGGGTGGCGCAGGTTCTCCTCGCTGATCGAGAAGGTGCGCTGGCCCGGCTTGACGCGTCCGGCGTCGAGGATCACGGCGAGGTCGCGCGAGGTGAGCAGCGCGAACGCGCGGCGCGGCCCGAGGAAGGTCGCCTGCACCTCGAGCGGCTCGATCGACTCGACGGTCGCGCCCGGCGGCAGGTTCACCACCTCGACCGGCATGCGCAGGATCATCTCCGCCGGCCGCGAGCCCGGCACGAACAGCAGCCACAGCCCGAGCACCACCGCCAGCGCCGCGAGGCGCTCGAACCAGTTGGCGAACAGCGCCTGACGCGCGATGCTGCGGAAGCTGCGCTCGGGCGTCCGCGCCGCCTGCTCCGCGGCGAGCACGCGCGCCAGCTCGTTCGGGTCGCGCAGCGCGCGCAGCTCGCCGGCCTTGGCGACCGAGATGCGCCCGCGCTCCTCGGACACCACCAGGCAGAGCGCATCCGTCAGCTCGGCGAGCCCGAGCGCCGCGCTGTGCCGCGTGCCGACGCCCGCGAGCTGCTGGAAGTCGGTCGACAGCGGCAGGTGCGCCGCGAAGAGCGCGATGCGATCGTTCTCGACGATCACCGCGCCGTCGTGGCCGGGCGAGTGCGGGTCGAAGATGCTCTTCAGCAGCGGCACGCTGAGCTTGGCGCCCATCTCGATGCCGCCGCGCACGTGCCGCCGGAGCGGCTGCTCGCCCTGCAGGACGATCAGGGCGCCGATGCGGTCGCGCGCCAGGTCGGAGGCCGCCTCGACCAGGATGTCGGCCACGTTGGCCGGGGCGGGGACGCGCTTGCTCCGCCGCAGGCTGAACAGCGCGAGCCGCTCGAAGAGCTGGCGCAGCTCCTCCTGGAAGATGACGACGACGATGATCAGGAAGATCGCGAAGAAGCCCTGCAGCAACCATGCGGTGAGCTGCAGGCCGACGGAGCGGGCCGCGATGTAGAGCCCGGCGAGGATGACGATGCCGCCGGCGACCAGCCCGGCCTGGGTGCGCCGGATCCAGACGATGCCCGCGTACACCAGGAATGTGACGAGGACGATGTCGACGGCATCCGCCAGGCGGATCTCGAGCAGGGAATCGAGGAGGCCTCTCATGCCGCCTTCGACTGATACCCGTGAACCGGGCGGGCGTCACGCGGACGGCGGCGATCCGCCGATTCGCCGCCAGGCAGGGGCGCGGCCGGCGCGCGTGCGGCGCGCGCCGGCCGGCGACGCGGCAGCTGCTACTTCGCGGTCAGACCCGGAGCGCAGAACGACAGACCCGCCCCCGGGCCGCCGCCGCCCTGGATGCAGCGGACGGTCTGCACGACGATCGACCCGTCGGGGACGACGCCGCCGCCGGGCAGCGCGCTGTTCGCGATCGTGAACTTGGTCTGCGCGTTGTTCGTCTTGCCGCCGGCGAGATCGAAGCCGAACGAGACCGTCTTCAGCGAGCCGCCGTAGCGGAGATCCACCTGCAGCGCGTTGCCGGCCTGTGTCACCGGCACGCCGCCTTCGACCACGCCGTTCAGCTTGAGCTTGACGGTGACGTTGCCGCTCGAGACCGAGATCTGGACCTGCGACGCCTTGGTGAGCGTCCAGTCGCTGCCCGTGACCGGGGTCGGCTCGGTGAGGCTCGACTGGTACTTGGTCGCGGGCGGCGTCACCGGAGCGGCGGATGCGGGGGCGGACGCGCAGAGCAGCGCGAGCGCCGCCAGCGGGAGCAGGGATCGGGTGTTCATGCTTCTCTCCTGGTTTCTGGTTGGACGAGCGGACTTCCCGCGCGGATCCGTCGTCAGGCTGCCGCTGCGATCCGTCGTGGTCAATCCAAGATCTTTGTCGGCGGACCACTTCGTGGGCGGACGGCCCGATTCGCACCACCCGGCGCGCGAACGCCATGGCGCTCGCTCGATTACCGGGAAGGGTCCGCGCTCCTCCCCGCGGCCGGCACACGACGCCGGCCGCACGAACGATATATCGCGCTGATCTTCCGGACCGGGCCACGCCGCGCCGACGTCAACGAGAACGGGCGCAGAGCCCCCGCAGCCCGCGGCACCGAGGTTGCTCAGCTCCTCCTGCGACGGCGCTCCAACCCGCCGCCGAAGGAGGTCGGACAATGAGCTCGCACGCCGCAACCGCAGCCGCTCCCGCCCCGAGCCGCCCACGACGGCTCGGAACGTCGTCCCGGAAGCACCTCGTCGCCTCGGCCGTGATCGCGGTCGCAGCGACGGGGGTCAATCTCCTCCAGGCCTGCAGCTACACGCCGCCGGCGTCGCTCGACTCGCCGGAGGCCGTGTACGCGATCATCGACTCCGCGCCGTACGTGAATCCCACCGAGCAGCAGCGCGCGGTGGTCTTCGGTGCGCCCGGCAAGCTGCACGTCGAGCACGGCCGGAGCTGCGCCCGGGCGAACCAGGCGGCGTCCGCGACCTACATCGGCATGCGCATCACCGACAACGTGCTGCTGCCGAAGGGCTACACCGGCACGGTCTACCAGAACGGCCACGAGCTCCAGTACGAGGACGGCGACCATCACGTCCTGGGCCTCGGCTCGGCGATCTACAACGTCCACCAGCTCGGCGACATCCTGTTCTGGGACGCGGGCGGCGTGATCAGCGACCACAACGGCGACGACGACTATCGGTGGTGCTACACCTACACGGTCGTCGCCTGGCCGAAGCCGCCCAAGGGCGTCGTCTCGCCCTTCCTCCCGCGGATCGACATCGAGGCGGTGCACGCGGACGAGACCGCGGCGCTGATCTTCACCGACGTCGGCTCGGGCGCGGTGGACCGGATCAAGGGCCAGTACACGTCGTCCGGCGCCAAGCCCAAGGGCGTCCTGCTCGCGGGCTTCGCGATGAGCTTCACCGACGACGACCACCACCTGCTGCAGCTCGGCTTCGATCTCGGAACGCCGAAGCTGCGCGGTCGCAAGATCCGCTGGCGATCGGACGTCGTGCTCAAGGACAACGGGACGCGGCCGTTCCGCTCCGCCGAGCTGGTGTCGATCCTGAAGGGCGACAGCGTCGAGGTGTTCCACCCGCGGAACGTGGTCGTCGAGGGCGGCAACGAGGCGCGAGGCGTCGTCGCCAACGACGTGCGCATCCGCGCGGCCAAGTCCGACACGTTCTGCGCCGCCGTCGGCAACGCGTTCAAGCGCCGCCAGGTCGTGGTCCAGACGCCGCCCTACACCTGGGCGATGCCGATGCTGACCGGCTGGGATCTGCGCGAGGCGTGCAGCGACCAGCACAAGCGCCGGATCGGCGCCTGGATCGAGAGCTTCAGCTACGTCCGGGAGCCGGGCGCCACGAGCGGCACGCTGCGCTACACGGTGGCGAGCACCTTCGGTGACGAAGATCCCGGCCCCTTCTTCGACCGACTGCAGGTCGACGTGCTCGGGATCAAGCAGATCCAGCCGCAGATCGACTTCGACCCCGGCGACCTCCCCCCGCTGCAGCCGTCCACGCCGGGTCTCCGCTGATCCCGCTCGCGAGCGCGGGTGGAGCGAGGGGGCGCGCGGCGCGTGCCCCCTCGCGTCGTTCCGGCGAACGGAACGACGGCGCGTCGCGCCGTCGCTCGCGGCGCGTCGCGACGACGCGCTGCACCTGGTAGACGAGCCGGCGATGGACGACGAGCTGCACGCGACCGGCTGGGATCCGCGCCGCGTTCCGCACGGCTTCGCCGCGCCGGGGGCAGCGGTCGCCGAGGGCTTCCACGTGGTCCGCGTCCGCCAGGTGCACGGCGCCGAGGTCCTCACCGCCGACGAGAGCACGTCTTCCCCCGCCGGCGACGCCGACGCGCTCGTCACGACGCGGCCCGGCGTCGCCGTGGCGATCGCGACCGCGGATTGCGTGCCGATCCTGCTCGCCGCGCCCGCCGCGGGCGCGGTGGCGGCCGTGCACGCCGGCTGGCGCGGCACGCTCGCCGGGATCGCGGCGGGCGGCGTGCGCGCGCTGGTCGAGCGCGGCGCGCACCCTGCGGACGTGCAAGCCGCGCTCGGCCCCGCGATCGGCGCCTGCTGCTTCGAGATCGAGCGCGCGATCGCCGAGTGCTTCGCACGCGAGCTCGGCGACGAGGCGTGGGACGCGTGGCGCGACGGTCGCCCGGGCAAGGGCTTCCTCGACCTGCGTCGCGTGAACGCGCTGCTGCTCGCGCGCGCGGGCGTCCCCCCGTTGCAGATCGAGCACGTCGGTCCGTGCACCTACTGCGGCGGCGGACCGTTCGCGTCCTTCCGTCGCGACAAGGAGCGCGCCGGACGGCAGCTGAGCTGGATCGCGCTGCCGCGCGCGTGAACCGCCCCGCCCCGGCGTGCTAGCCCCGGCTGGATGCAGACCCTCGACGACCTGTTCTCGCTGCGCGGCAAGGTCGCGCTCATCACCGGCGCGTCGGCCGGGCTCGGCGTCGAGCTGGCGCGTGCGCTCGCGATCGCCGGCGCCGACGTCGCGCTGGTCGCGCGCCGCAAGGAGCGCCTCGAGGGCCTCGCCGGCGAGCTGCGCACGATGGGCGTGCGCGCCGCGGCGATCGCCGCCGACCTCGCGCTCGACGCCGACATCGAGGGCGCGGTCGCACGGGCCGAGGCGGAGCTCGGCCCGGTCGACGTGCTGGTGAACAACGCCGGCATCGCGCTGGTCGGACCGTCCGAGCGCTACTCGCGCGACAAGTGGGAGCAGACGATCCGGCTCGACCTCACTGCCGCGTGGCTCCTCTGCCAGGAGGTCGGCACGCGCATGATCGCGCGCGGCGCGGGCGGGCGGATCGTCAACGTGACGTCGGTGATCTCGGCCGGCGCGAACCCGATCTACCACGGCCCCGGCTACAGCGCGGCCAAGGCCGGGCTCGCGAACGTCACCCGGCAGCTCGCGGTCGAGTGGGCGCAGCACGGCATCACGGTGAACGCGCTCGCGCCGGGCTGGTTCCCGACCGAGATGACCGAGGGCGGCTTCGCGAAGGAGAAGTTCCGCGGCAAGACCGAGAGCTTGACGCCGATGGGCCGCCTCGGCGACCCGCGCGAGCTGCAGAGCGCGCTGCTCTTCCTCGCCGCACCGTCGTCGAGCTTCGTCACCGGTACGACGGTGTTCGTCGACGGAGGGTGGACCGCCTGGTGAGCGCCACGGCCGCCGGCGCCACAGCCGGCGCCGGCGCTGTCGCGCGTCGATCCGCACGTGCGCCGTCCCGGCGCGACGCCACCACGCTGCGCGACGCCCCCGACCCGGCGTCGATGCGCGCGCTGCGCGCCGCACTCCTGCGCTGGTACGACGCGCAGCGCCGCCCGCTGCCCTGGCGGCGCGACCGCGACCCGTATCGCGTCTGGGTCGCGGAGGTCATGCTGCAGCAGACGCGCGTCGACGTGGTCGTGCCGAAGTTCGAGCGCTTCGTGCGCCGCTTCCCCGACGTCGCGTCGCTCGCGCGGGCGAGCGAGGAGCACGTCCTCGCGGCGTGGTCCGGCCTCGGCTACTACACGCGCGCACGCAACCTGCGCCGCGCCGCGCGCGCGCTGCGTGCGCAGGGTCTCGACACCTTCCCGCACGACGCCGGCGTCGCGGCGCGGCTGCCGGGCGTCGGGCGCTACACGCTCGGCGCGGTGCTCTCGATCGCGTACGACCAGCCCCACACCGCGCTCGACGCGAACGTCGTGCGCGTGCTGTCGCGCCTCGCCTGCTTGCCACGGCCCGACGCGCGCGGCGCACCGCACGACGCGCTCGCGGATCGACTGCTCGACCGCGAGCGCCCCGGCGACTGGAACCAGGCGCTGATGGAGCTCGGCGAGACCGTCTGCCTGCCACGCGCGCCACGCTGCGACGCCTGCCCGCTCGCGTCGTGGTGCACGGCGCACGCGCGCAGCGTCGCGCACGCGCACCCTCCGGCGAAGCCGCGCCGCGCGACCGAGCACGTCCGCGTCGCGCTGATCGTCCTGTACGACGCCGCGGGCAGCGTCCTGCTCGAGCGCGGCGCCTTTCCCTTCCTGCCGCACCTCTGGCTGCCCCTCGCGACGGTCGGCGGGGACGCGCGCCCCGTGGGCGTGCGCGCAGGAACGTTCCAGCACGCCATCCTGCACCGCCGGCTCGAGGTCGAGGTCTTCGTGCAGCGCACGTCTGCCGCCCGTCTCGCCGCCCGCACCGCCACGCGCGCCGCCGACGGCGACGGCCATGCGGTCGAGCGTCGCGTCTTCACCCGCACCGCCCGCACCCGCATCGGCCGCTCGTCCCTCCTGTCGAAAGCGCTGGCACTCGCCCTACCTTGACCGCAAAGCGCGCGAGCCGCCCTGCGTGACGCGGATTGCGCCCCGCAGCGAACGCCGCGCAGGGCGCCGAGCACACGGCGAAGCAAAGCTTCGCCGTGTCGAGGCTGAGCGGCGGGGCGCAATCCGCGTCACGCACGCCCGCAAGCAGCACAGATGGTTGATCACGACGGCGCGATCGCCGATGCTGGAGGGACATGCGCAGCGAGAGCACCATCCGCGACAAGGCCGCGATCGCCGGCATCGGCCAGACCAGGTTCGCCAAGAGCCTCGGCATGTCCGAGTACGAGATGGCGGTGGAGGCGATCTTCGCCGCCTGCGAGGACGCCGGCATCTCGCCGCGCGAGATCGACGGTCTGGTCCGCTACGACATGGAGCAGACCGACGAGGAGCAGCTGCTGTCCGTGCTCGGCAACCCGCTGCTGCGTTTCTTCGCGGGTACCGCCTGGGGCGGCGGCGGATCGGCGTCGGTGCTCGTCGTCGCGGCGAGCGCGATCGCGTCCGGCATGGCCGAGACGGTGCTCGTGTTCCGCTCGCGCGCACGCGGCAAGCAGTCGAGCTACGGCAAGGACCCGAAGCAGGGCGGCCGCTACTGGGAGAAGCTCGCGACGTCGCTGCCCGGCCTGAACCAGTGGCACGTCCCGCAGGGTCTGGTCTCCGCCTTCCAGGAGATGGCGATGATCTCGATGCGCCACCGCATCGACTACGGCACGACGGACGACCACTACGCCGACGTCGCGATCGCCTTTCGCGAGCACGCGATGCGCAACCCGAACGCGGTGATGCGCGCGCCGATGACGCGCGCGGACCACCACGCGTCGCGCATGATCGCCGATCCGCTGCGCCTCTTCGACTGCAACATCGAGACCGACGGCGCCGTCGCGTTCATCGTCACCACCACCGAGCGCGCGCGCGACCTGCGCCAGCCGCCGGCGGTGATCCTCTCGGGCGCGATGGCCGCGGGCTCGCACCACATCCGCCTCTCGACCTTGTTCGAGCGCTCGTGGGAGGAGGACTCGCCGGTCCGCGTCGCGAAGCAGCTCTACGAGATGGCCGGCGTCAAGCCGCGCGAGATCGGCGCCGCCTTCTTCTACGACTTCTTCACCTCGCTGGTGATCATCGGCCTCGAGCAGTACGGCTTCGCGCCGCGCGGCGAGGGCGGACCGTTCGCGGCCGACGGCGGGCTGTCGTGGCAGGGCGGCCGCCTGCCGTGCAACACCAACGGCGGTCAGCTCTCGGAGGCGTTCATCCACGGCTTCAACAACACCAGCGAGGCGGTGCGGCAGATCCGCGGCACCTCGACGTCGCAGGTCGAAGGCTGCGACCTCGTGCTGGTCGCCGGCGGCAACACGGACCCCACGGGCGCCGTGATCCTGCGGAGGCTGTGATGGCCGGAGACGATCAGGGTGGGCGCGAGGGGACGCCGGCCTCCTCGCAGAGATCCCAGCACCTCACGCGCACCCTGCCGCTGCCGCAGCCGTCGCGGGACAATGCCGAGTTCTACGCCGCCGCCGCGCGCGGCGAGCTGCGCTTCCAGCGCTGCACGCCGTGCCTCCGCTTCCGCCACTACCCGCGGCCGGTGTGCCCGTACTGCCTGTCACGCGACTTCACCTGGGAGCCGTCGAGCGGCCGCGGGGCGGTCTACACCTGGACCATCGTGCGCGGCCCCACCCTGCCCGCCTTCGAGGACAGGCTGCCGTACAACGTGGTCGACGTGCTGATGGACGAGGGCGTGCACTTCCAGAGCGAGCTGCTCGACTGCCCGCCGGAGGAGATCCACGCCGGCATGCGGGTCGAGGCGACCTTCGTGCTCGTCACCGACGACGTCACGCTCGTCAAGTTCCGGCGCGGCGCGTGAGCCTGCAGCTCGTCTACCTGCACGGCTTCGCCTCGTCGCCCGGCAGCATGAAGGCGCGCTTCTTCCGGGAGCGGCTGCGCGCGCTCGGTCTCGACCTGCGCGTGCCCGAGCTCGCGCCGGACTTCCGCCGCATGACGATCACGAGCCAGCTCGCGGTGGTCGAGCCGCTGCTCGAGCACCGCCCCACGGTGCTGCTCGGCTCGAGCCTCGGCGGCTACCTCGCGTCGATCCTCGCCGAGCGTCACCCCGAGCACGTCGCGGGACTCGTGCTGTTCGCGCCGGCGTTCGGCTTCGCACGGCGCTGGCAGGCGCGGCTCGGCACGCAGGCGATGGCGCAGTGGCGGAGCGAGCGCACGCTGCGCGTCTTCCACTACGGCAACGGACGCGAGGAGAAGCTGTCGGTCGGTCTGATCGACGACGCAGAAACGTACGCGGACCAGCCCGACCCGCGCTGTCCCGCGCTGGTGTTCGCCGGGCAGCGCGACGACGCGGTGCCGCTCGACGCCGTCGAGAGCTTCACGCGCGGCCGCCCCGAGCGCCACCTCGTCGTGCTCGACGCGGGCCACGAGCTCACCGAGGTGCTCGAGCAGATGTGGCAGCTCACGCACGGCTTCCTCGCCTCGCTCGGCGCGGCGCCGGCGTCGGAGCACCGGGGCTTCTGACCACCCGATGCGGCTCGGGATCGACCTCGGCGGGACCAAGATCGAGGGCGCGGTCCTCGACCCGACCGGTGCCATCGTCGCCCGCGAGCGGATCCCGACCGAGCGCGAGCGCGGCTACGGGCACATCGTCGAGCGCGTGGCGCTGCTGGTCGAGAAGCTGGCACCGCTCGCTCCGGGGATCCGCGAGGTGGGAATCGGGACGCCGGGCTCGGTGTCGCGACGCGACGGCACGCTGAAGAACTCGAACACGACGTGCCTCAACGGCCGTCCGCTGCACGCGGACCTCGAGTCTCGCCTCGGGCTTCGCGTGCGGCTCGAGAACGACGCCAACTGCTTCGCGCTCGCCGAGGCGCTGGCGGGGTCGGGACGCGGTCACGACGTCGTGTTCGGCGTGATCCTCGGCACCGGCGTGGGCGGCGGGATCGTGCTGCACGGCAGCCTGTGGCCGGGACCCCAGCACGTCGCCGGCGAGTGGGGCCATCACGCGCTCGATCCGGAGGGACCGCCCTGCTACTGCGGGCAGCGCGGATGCGTGGAGACCTTTCTCTCCGGACCCGCGCTCGAGTCCGCATACCGCGACGCGCTCGCGCTCACATTCGCACCGCGCGGCGCGGACGACGCTGCCGGAGGGGCCGGGGCCGGGAACGACACGCCGTCGGCGATCGCGATCGCGGCGCGCGCGGCCGCCGGCGACCCCGTCGCGAGGCGGGTCCTCGACGACTACCTCGCGCGCTTCGGGCGCGCGCTCGCCAACGTGATCGCGATCCTCGACCCGTCGGTGATCGTGCTCGGCGGCGGACTATCGAACCTCGACGAGCTGTACGACCGCGGGCGAGACGCGGTCGCGCGCTGCGTGTTCAACGACGAGCTCACGACGCCCATCGTCAAGCATACGCTCGGCGACTCCGCCGGAGTGGTCGGCGCGGCGCTGCTCGCCGCGGAGCACGGCTGAAGCGCGCAGCGAAAGGAAGCACGACCCATGTGGCGACTCCGACTCCCGTCCTTCGTCCTCGCCCTCTCCGGCCTCGCGCTGATCGGCGTCGGCTGGACCGGGCTCACCGACCCCGCCGGGCTGATGCGTCCGCTCGGCATCTCGCTCGACGTCCCGAGCGCGCACAACGAGGTCCGCGCTGCCTATGGCGGCATGCACGCGGCCCTCGGGCTCTTCCTCGTCGTCGCCGCCGCCCGCCCGGCGCTGCGCTCCACCGGCTTGTGGGTGAACGCCTGCATCATGGGCGGGCTCGTCGCCGGGCGCCTCGCGAGCCTGGTGGTCGACGGTCCGGCCGGCGGCTTCGTGCTCCTGCTGCTCGCCGTCGAGGCTCTCGCGGCGATCGCGTCCGGCCTGGCGCTCGCATCGGGCCTCTCGACACGATCTTCCGCCGCCGCGCACTTCTAAGCGACCGACCGCTGTGCCAAGGTCGGGGGGATGTCCCCGGTGCGTGAAGAGATGGCCGAGCTCGACGACCGGCTGTCGTCCGACGAGCTGCTCGAGGCCTGGGGGCTGCTGGCGCACGAGGACCGCATGGAGGGCTTCCGGCTCCTCGACCGCGCGACTGCCGAGGACTTCTTCCTCTCGCTGAGCTCACGCGACCAGGCCGAGCTGCTGCAGGAGCTGGTGCCGGTGCAGCGGCGCTCGTGGCTCCGCCTGCTGCCGCTCGACGACGCCGCCGACCTGATCCAGGTGTTCGAGGACGACGCCGAGCGCGAGGCGCTGCTCGCGCTGCTCGACGAGACCACGCGCAAGGAGCTGCGCGCGCTGCTCGCCTACGCCGAGGACCGAGCCGGCGGCCTGATGGATCCGCTGTTCGCGCGCGTGCGGCCCGACATGAGCGTCGACGAGGCGATCGCGTACCTCCGCCGCCAGGCGCGCGAGAAGATCGAGTACATCTACTACGTGTACGTGCTCGACGCGGCCCAGCACCTGATCGGCGTCGTCACGTTCCGAGAGCTCTTCGCCGCGCGCCCCGAGCAGCGCGTGCGCGAGGTGATGCACACCGACATCGTCTCGGTGCCCGAGGAGATGGACCAGGAGAGCGTCAGCCAGCTGTTCGCACGCTACGACCTCGCCGCGATCCCCGTCGTCGACGCGCAGGGCTGCATCAAGGGCATCGTCACCGTCGACGACATCGTCGACGTCGTGCAGGAAGAGGCGACCGAGGACATCCAGAAGATCGGCGGCACCGCCGCGCTCGACGCGCCCTATCTCGAGGTCGGCGTCCTCGGCATGATCCGCAAGCGCGCCGGCTGGCTCTCCGTCCTGTTCGTGGGCGAGATGCTGACCACCACGGTGATGGCGTACTTCGAGCACGAGCTGCAGCGCGCGATCGTGCTCGCGGTCTTCATCCCGCTCATCATCTCGAGCGGCGGCAACTCCGGCTCGCAGGCGACCACGCTGGTGATTCGCGCGATGGCGCTCGGCGAGGTGCGGCTGCGCGACTGGTTCCGCGTCGTCAAGCGCGAGATCCTCTCCGGGCTCGGGCTGGGCGCGATCCTCGGTGCGCTCGGCCTGGTGCGCGTCCTCGCGGGCGGGGCCTGGTTCGGCACCTACGGCGAGCACTACGCCCTGGTGGCGATCACCGTCGCGGTGAGCCTGCTCGGCGTCGTCCTCTGGGGAACGATGGCGGGATCGATGCTGCCGTTCATCCTGCGCCGGCTCGGCTTCGATCCAGCGAGCGCCTCGGCGCCGTTCGTCGCGACCCTGGTCGACGTGTGCGGCATCCTGATCTACTTCGGGCTCGCGAGCTTCGTGCTCGCGGGCTCGCTGCTGTAGGAAAGGGCACGGCGCGTCGCGCCGACGAACGCTCCGCGCACAGGGCTCCGATCGGAAGTGCAGATGCGTGCCAGCGGGTCCACCTTCCTGCCCTGGCTCCTGATCGGACCGATCCTGGTCGCCGTGGGCGCCATGATCGTGCACCAGGCGACGGGCATCGAGGCGTTCGCCGTGGTGGCCCAGGTCGGTCTCGGGATCGCGGTCGCGCTGATGGCGCTCGCGTTCGTCGCCGGGTGGCGCTCGTCGCGCCGCGCGGGTCGCTCCTGAACGCGACTCCCGGCACGAGCCGCCCCGCGCCGGCGCGAGGTGGTTCCGCTGGTCGGTGCCGACGTCAGTCAGCCGGCGAGCTTGCCGGCGGCGAGCTTCAGGACGTCGTGGCGCGCGACCATCCCGACCGGCGTCCCCCGCTTCCCCGCGCCGCCCTCGCGGACCACGGGGACGTGCTTGAGGTCGCGGTCGAGCATGTGCCGGAGCACCTCGCCCACCGGTGCGTCCTCGGCCACCGCGCGGACGTCGCGCGTCATCACGTCACCCGCGTCGAGCTTGCTCGCGCGCTCGAAGATCTCCTGCAGCTCGGCCGGTGACGCCGCCCGGCCGCCGAAGATCACCGGGGCGAGGCGGACGCTGAACGGCACCGCCTGGGCGATGCGTGCGAAGTCCGTCTCGGTGACGAGCCCGACGAGCTGCCCCGCGCGATCGACCACGATCACCGCGCCGACGCCCCGGTCCTGCATGAGACGGGCGACCTCGGGCACGGGAGTGGCCTCGGCCACGGTGATCGCGGGCGAGCTCATGATGTCGCGGACGAGCATGTCGGTCCTCCTCGGTGGCGTTTCGTTCGACGCAGCCAATCTACGGTGCCGACGCGCCGAGCGTCAAAGGACGGCGCGACGCTCAGGCCGCAGCGCTCCGCGCGCGACCCGGAGCTCCCGGTCGGCGCGGGGCGAGCTCCGCACGTCTTCCGCCGCGCGGAGCCCGCACCGAGCAGCGACCGAACGCTCGCGCGGCGTCACATCGGCGCCGCCGCGGCGCTGGCAGCCGCCTTCTCCTTCAGGTCGAGCGGCACCAGCGAGCGCTTGCGGACGCGCTTCATCTCGTCGAGCTGCGCGCGCGCGGCGTTGTTCGCCTCGGCCTCGCGGATGCCCTCGAGCTTCTTCTCGAGCTCCGCGTCGTTGACCTCGCGGCTCACCTGCGCCTCGGCGACCAGGCGCTCGACGTGCGCGCGCACCTCCTCGAGAGCGCGGATGTCGGCGTCGGGCGAGATGCCCTTGATCGTCTCCTGCAGCCGCAGCCGCGCCTTCGCGTTGGCGAGCTTCGCGAGCATGCGCACCTTCTCCTCGCGCAGCCGCGCCACCTCGCCCTGGAACGCGACCAGGTTCTTCTTCGCCGCCTCGGCCTCGCGGTTCAGGTCCGCGAGCTCCTCGGTGACGCGCGCCACCTCGGCCGACAGCACGTCGCGGCGGCCGATCAGCGCCAGCGCCACGTCGTCGTGGTCGTGGTCCACGGCGTACTCGAGCTCGCGCGTCAGGCCGCGCAGCGCGGCGGTCTTCATCTCGACGTCGCGCGCGAGCTTGCTGCGCATGTAGAGCACGCCGGCGGCGGCCTGCCGGAGCTTGACGTACTGCTCGAGGCGCTCGTTGATCGCCGCCTCGTAGACCGCGGCGGGGTTCTTCTGCTCGCGACCGCCCATCCAGTTCGAGAGGCCGCCGCGGACGAGGTTGTACAGTCGAGACACAAATCCCATTGCCTTCATCCTTTCTGAAGGGTTGCGTGCGCGCGACGCCGGCGCGACCTCCCGCCGCGCAGCCGCTCAGGCCGCGTCGTCGGGCGTGATGCCGAGCTCGCGCATCTTCTGCTGGAAGCTCTGCCGGTACATGCCGACCTCTTCCGCCGCGCGCGTGATGTTGCCGCCGTTGCGCTTGAGCGCGTCGATCAGGAAGCGGCGCTCGAAGTCGCCGACCAGACGGTCCTTGGCCTCGCGGAACGAGAGCCCCTTCGCGGCGACGCTCTCCGCGGCGGCGCCGTTGCGCGCCTCGCCGCGTGCGAAGAGGTCCTCGGCGCCCGCGTCGCGCGACGCGACGCCGCCGGGCAGCAGGTCCGCCGCCGTGATCTCCGCACCCGACGCGAGCAGCAGCGCCTGCTCGACCGCCGAGCGCAGCTCGCGCACGTTGCCGCGCCAGGCGTGCGTCAAGCACGCGCGCAGCGCCGCGCCGTCGAGCGGCTTCGGCTCGCGGTTGAAGCGCTTCGCCGCCTGCTTCAGGAAGTGGTCGACCAGCAGCGGGATGTCCTCGCGACGCTCGGCGAGCGGCGGGATCACCACCTCGACGACCCGCAGCCGGTAGTACAGGTCCTCCCGAAACCGGCCCTCGCGGACGAGCTGCTCGAGGTCGTGGTTGGTCGCGGCGAGGAGGCGCACGTCCACCTTGATCGGGTGGTTGCCGCCGACGCGCTCGAACTCCTTCTCCTGGATCGCGCGCAAGAGCTTCGCCTGCGTCTCGAGCGGCATGTCGCCGACCTCGTCGAGGAAGAGCGTGCCGCCGTGCGCCGCCTCGAACTTGCCCTCGCGCCGCGTGACCGCGCCGGTGAAGGCGCCCTTCTCGTGGCCGAAGAGCTCGCTCTCGACCAGCTCGCGGTTCAGCGCGGCGCAGTTCATCTTGATGATCGGCTTCGTGCGCCTGGGGCTCCGGTAGTGCAGCGCGTTCGCCACCAGCTCCTTGCCGGTGCCGGAGTCGCCGCGGATGAGCACCGTCACGTCGGTGTCGGCGATCTTGTCGACGGTCGCGAAGATGCGCTGCATCGGCGGGCTCGTGCCGACGATCTGCTCGAAGCCGTACGTTCCCTGCACCTGCTCGAGCAGCCGGCGGTGGTCGCGGCGCAGCAGCGCGGTCTCCATCACGCGACGCACCACGACGCGCAGCTCGTCGTTGTCGAACGGCTTCGGCAGGTAGTCGGCGGCGCCCTTCTTCATCGCCTCGACCGCGACCTTCTCCGATCCGTACGCCGTGATCATGATCACCGCGACGTCCGGGTCGACCGCGCGCGCGCGCTCGAGCACCTGGAGGCCGGTGATGCCGCCCAGGCTCAGGTCGGTGATGACGACGTGGAAGCTGCCGCTCTCGACGAGCTTGACGGCCTCCTCGCCGCTGTACGCCGTCTCGATCTGGTAGCCCTCCTTCGAGAGCAGTCCCTTGATCGCCAGCACCAGCGCCTTCTCGTCGTCGACGATGAGCAGTCGTCCCTGCATGGTTCCTCTTCCGGTCCGTCCAGTCGCGTCAGTGCGGCAGCGGCAGGGTCACGACGAATTCGGTGCCCCGTCCCTGGTCGCTGAGAACGTCGATCGAGCCCTCGTGCGCCTCGACGATCTTCTTCGAGATCGCCATGCCGAGGCCGGTGCCCTTCTCCTTGGTGGTGAAGAACGGGTTGAAGATGCGGTCGATCTTCTCCGGCGCGATGCCGACGCCGTTGTCGCGGATGCGCACCCGGGCGCGGTTCGGCAGGCCGTTCTCGATGTAGAGCTCGAGCTTGCGGTCGCTGGCGACCGGCTCGAGCGCGTCGATCGCGTTGTCGATCACGTTGGCGAACACCTGCCGGAGCTTCTCCGCGTCGCCGACGATCGTCGGGCCGCCGATGTAGTTGCGCGCCACCGCGACCTTGCCGGCGTCGAGCTTGGCGCGCATCTCGGTGAGGGCCGCGTCGACCACGCCGGCGAGGCTCGTCGGGTTGAAGGTGAGGTCCTCCTCCTTCGCGTAGCGCAGCAGGTGCGAGATGCTCTTCTCGACGCGGTCGAGCTCTTCCAGCGCGACGTTCGCGTACTCGACGTTCTCCACCGAGCGCGGATCCTCGCCCATCTGCTGCACCAGGCTCTTCGCGGCGGCGATCGGGTTGCGGATCTCGTGCGCGATGGTGGCCGACAGCTCGTCGATGCTCGCCTGCTTCTCGGTGCGGACGCTCATCGTCTCGCGCCGCACCTCGCGCTCGACCGCGGGATAGAAGTACTTCTCCTTCAAGGTGCGCGAGCCGAACACCGCCATGTAGTGCGCGAACAGGCCGAGCCCCCAGCCGAGCGCCGGCCAGAGGAACCACGGGTAGCGCGCGGTGAGGATGTTGAGCAGCGCCAGGAAGGCCATCACGCCGAGGTAGCTCATGAGGTGCGCGTAGAAGCCGACCTCGGCGCGCGCGCGACGGCGCGCACGGCGCAGGATCGCCGCCTCGGAGCCGTCCTTGCCGGTCCCCGGCTGCGTCGCGGCGTCGGGCGTCCCGTCGACACCCGACCTGCTCGCATCGGCAGCGTCCGGACGCGCGGCGGCACGGATCGCCGCCTCGGCAGCGCGCTCGGCCTCCGCGGCACGCTCCTCGCGCTCGCGGCGCCGGCGCCGCCGGCGTGACTCGTGGCGCGCGTGCTTGTCGACGCACGACTGCCGCCACTCCTCGCGGCGACGGAACTTCTCCGCCCAGTGGCGCTCCCACTCCTGGTGCCAGCTCGCACCGCCGTGCCAGCCGTGGGCTCCGTGCAGCTCGGTCGGCCCGGCCTCGCCGCGCTGCAGCCGGCGGTAGTGCTTGAGCCGTCGCCCGAAATGGCTGAAGAGCACCAGAGCGACGATGAATCCGACGATTGCCATCATGCTTCGTGTCTCACCGCGGCACCGCTCGATGCTTAGCGCAGCCCGACGCGGCCGGGTCAAGTCGATCCCGGGCCTCCCGTCGGCCCCGCAGCTGGGTGCCTACCGGCGCCGTTCGCAACGCGCGTACCATGCGCGAAGCCTACGCGATTCCGGGCACTTCCAGAGGATCGAGGGACAGGGTGCAGTCTGCACGCTGCGCCACCGGCGTCGGCGCAGCAGCCCGGCGGCTGCGCCGGCGCGCGCGAGCCGGGCGAGGCACCCGCGGTGACCCACCGGATCATCGAGATCAAGGCCCGCGCCCGCGACCTCGACGCGCCGCGCGCCGTGCTCGCCGCGCGCGGCGCTCGCTTCGCCGGCCTCGACCACCAGGTCGACACCTACTTCCGCGTCGCCGACGGCCGCCTGAAGCTGCGCGAGGGCGAGATCGAGAACGCGCTCATCCACTACCGGCGCGAGGACGTGAGCGGCCCGAAGCACTCGCAGGTGAGCCTCTACGCGAGCGCGCCCGGCTCATCACTGAAGGGAGTCCTGACCGACGCGCTCGGCGTCGACGTGGTCGTCGACAAGCAGCGCGAGATCCACTTCCTCGACAACGTGAAGGTGCACCTCGACCGCGTCGCGGGGCTCGGAACGTTCGTGGAGATCGAGGCCATCGACGGCGACGGCACGCGTTCGCTAGAAGCGCTGCGAGCGCAGTGCGAGGAGCTGATGCTGGCGTTCGGCATCCGCGAGGAGGACCTGCTCGCCGTGTCGTACAGCGACCTCCTGCGCCGCAAGGAGGCTCGCGCATGAACCGCACCAACTTCGCGACCGGGACTCCCTGGGAGCCGATCGTCGGCTACTCGCGCGCCGTGCGCGTGGGGCCGCACGTCGTCGTCTCGGGCACCACGGCGACCGCCGCGGACGGCACGCTCGTCGGCAAGGGCGACGCCTACGCGCAGACGGTGCAGGTGCTGCGCAACGTCGAGGCCGCGCTCGCCAGCGCCGGCGCACGCCTCGAGGACGTCGTGCGCACGCGCATGTTCGTCACCGACATCACGCGCTGGGAGGAGGTCGGTCGCGCGCACGGCGAGTTCTTCGGCACGATCCGACCGGCGACGACGATGGTCGAGGTGAGCCGCCTCATCGATCCGGACATGCTCGTCGAGATCGAAGCCGATGCGCTTGTTCATCGCTCGTGAACGGCACGTGCGGCGGCTCGCAACCGCGGATCAGGACCATCCGGAACGGCTCGGGCGCAATCCGGAGCCGGACGATCGTTCCCGGCGGTGAGCCCACGAACCGCTTCGCCTGGGCCGGGAAGTCCAGGTCGGCGCGTGGGGCGATGCGCAGATCGCCGGGGATGCCGACCAGCACCAGCACGGCCACGGCGACGCCCGCGACGACGCGCATCGCGACGCGCGGATCGGCGACCAGCGTCCACAGCACGGTCGCGAGGAAGGCGAGCGTCATCGTGTAGTAGTAGCGCTGCCCTGCGCCGGGGATCTGCAGCAGCTCCCAGAGCGGCGCGGGCCCGATGATGATCGGGCTCGTGAGGCCGGCGGCCAGGTGGATCGCACCGAACAGCAGCAGGAGACGCAGCGCGAAGCTCGACGTCACCCACGCGGCGCGCGCGACGAACGCGATGCCGCCGAGTCCGATCACCGCCGGCAGCCACGGGTGCGCGGTGAACGCGCCGGCGTGGAGCCGCGCGTAGGTCCACACGCCGCTCAGGCCGCCCACGACGATCTGGCCGCCGAAGATCTCGAGCAGATTCTCCAGCGTGGCGCCGTGCACGCTGCGCGGCCGGCGCGACGTCATGCCGCTCGACGAGCCGGTGCCCGGCACCGTGCCGGCCGGCATCAGGATCACGGCGACCTGCAGCAGGGCCGCGCCGAGCACGCACGCGAGCCGCACCGCGCTCCAGCGGTCGCGCCGCCGCCACCAGCACAGCACCGCCACGGGCCACAGCAGCAGGCAGAATGGACCGCTGAGCCCCGACAGCAGCAGCACCGCGACGTCGAACGTGCGCCAGCCGCGAGACGCGCGCGGCTCGGCGAGCAGCACGAGGAAGGCGAGGAACGCGAGGTGCACGTGCGAGTTGGTGACGTTGACGTGCACCTCCATCACGTTCGGTGCGGCCAACAGCACCGCCGCGAGCACGAGCCGCTGCACACGTCCGGGCACCGCCCACGCGAAGCGGTCGGAGAGCAGGAAGACGGGCGCGACCATCTGCACGAGCAGCGCCAGCACCGCCACCGCGAGCGGCGCCGACGCGACGTCGACCGCCTGGCTCACGAACCCGGCGATGCGCGGGAAGGTCTGCAGGTAGCCGCCGTACGCGAGGAGCATCGTGGCCGGGCCGGGACGGTTGTACGCGGTCGCGTAGAAGACCTTGCCGTCCTCGGCCCAGAACTGCGGGCGCGTGAAGACGTCCGGTGCACGCGCGGCGATCGCTACGGCCGACGCGAGCAGGAGGAATACGACCAGCACGCTCCGCACGCGACGCGAGGTATCGCCCCGCTCGTGCTCGCGCAAAGGCGACAGGGTCCGACTTGCAAAGCGCTCGGCTTAGCGGTTTAGGCTTTCACGCCCGCCATGGCGGAGAGGAGGGGGCGTGCGGACATCGGTCTCGGTCGTCATTCCGGCGCACGACGCGGAGCACTTTCTCGGCGCGTGCCTCGCGCACCTCGCCGGATCGACCGTCGCGCCGCTCGAGTGCATCGTCGTCGACGACGGCTCGACGGACGGCACCCTCGCCGTCGCCCGCCGCTGGGGCGCCACCGTGCTCTCGACCGGCGAACGCCGCGGGCCGGCGCACGCGCGCAACCTCGGCGCGAGCCATGCGAGCGGCGACGTGCTCTTCTTCCTCGATGCGGACGTCTGCGTGCAGCCGCGCACGCTGTCGACCCTCGCCGCCTCGTTCGACGCCGACCCGGACCTCGACGCGCTGATCGGCTCCTACGACGACGCGCCCGAGTCCGCCGACTTCCTCTCGCAGTACAAGAATCTGATGCACGCCTTCGTTCACCAGACCGGCCGGCAGGAAGCGAGCACCTTCTGGAGCGGCTGCGGCGCGATCCGGCGCGACGTCTTCCTCGAGCACAGCGGCTTCGACGAGTCGTACGACCGCCCGGCGATCGAGGACATCGAGCTCGGCTACCGGCTGGCGCACGCCGGGCGCCGGATCGTCCTCGACCCCGCGCTCACCGTCAAGCACCTGAAGCGCTGGACGTTCTGGGGGCTCGTCAAGTCGGACGTCTTCGACCGCGGCATCCCGTGGACCGAGCTGATCCTGCGCGACCGCTGCATGCCGAACGACCTGAACGTGCAGCTCAGCCAGCGGGTCAGCGTGGCGCTGGTGTTCGTCCTGCTCGGGCTCTCGACGTGGGCCGCGGTGCGCTGGGGCGGCGCGTTCCTGACGCCGCTCTTCGCCCTGCTCTTCCTGCAGCTGTCGCGCTACTGGCTGGAGTCGGCGTCACCGAGCGACTCGCAGAAGGGCGCCGTCTCGGTGGGCCTCACGATGGGCGGCATCGCGACGCTCGCCGTCCTGTTACAGG